>Ga0209233_1000189_pt1 | contig 131465 bp, 126 predicted proteins | sample AraplaCL_Cvi_mCL_FD_184269 | JGI IMG/M metagenome (GOLD analysis project Ga0209233, IMG submission 184269) | Arabidopsis root microbial communities from the University of North Carolina, USA - plate scrape CL_Cvi_mCL (SPAdes) (version 2) | ecosystem: Host-associated > Plants > Roots >...
GCCACCCGGACCAAATCCCGCGGCCACCCTTTGACCGGATAGCGCGCATTGGCAGGCCTGCAGGCGCTATTTTCCGAGGACTTCGCTGTCCAGGGTCATGCTTGCAGCCTCCCCGCAGCCGACGAGGGGGCGGAACCGCGCCGGTCACTCACGCTTGCCACCAAGCCAGGGGAGAGGTGCGTCCGCGCGCCTTCACCCCAATCCGTCATCCCAGCGAAAGCTGGGATCTCAGGAGAGGAAAGACCGCGCCCACACGCGTACATCGTCATCCCGGACTTGTTCCGGGATCCAACCAGCGGCCTGACTCCACCTCCCGGGTGGATGCCGGAACAAGTCCGGCATGACGGGATATCGAAAAACGGGACCCGGATCATCACGTCGCCAACGCGCCTCGCGATGACGACCCTTTGCTAACGCGAGAGCTTAAGCGGCGAAGCGCTCGACGAAGGCGCCGGTGGTCGCATCCAGGCGGGCGAGCTGCGCATCGACCGTGCGGAAACCATTTTCCAGCTCGTCGATGTCACGGGCCACCTGCTCGGTATCGGTCCGGATCGCGGCGATGGTCGAGGACATGGCGTCCGCCGCCAGCGCGGTCTCGTCGACCGCGGCGGTGATCATTGTCACGGTCTGCGCCTGCGTTTCCATCGCGCGGCGGATGCGCTCGGCCGAAGACTGCACGTCGCCGATCGTGGTCCGGATCGTCCCATTGGCTTCCACCGTCTCGCGGGCGGCCCCCTGGATCGCACCGATCTTCGCGGCGATGTCGTCGGTCGCGCGCGCGGTCTGGCTGGCGAGGCTCTTCACTTCCTGCGCGACCACCGCGAAGCCGCGGCCGGCGTCGCCTGCGCGGGCGGCCTCGATCGTGGCGTTGAGCGCGAGCAGGTTGGTCTGGCCCGCAATGTCGCGGATCAGCCCGAGGATCGATTCGATCGCCTGGGCATGTTCGGAAAGCGCGCGGCTGACCGCGACCGCCTTATCGGACTGTTCGCCCGCGCGGGTGGCGACACCCGCGGCGACTTCCACCTCGCCGCGCGCTTCCTCGATCGCGCGGATCAGGCCGGCTGCGGTTTGCGCGGCTTCGCGCATCGCGACCGCGGATTGCTCGGACGCGGCTGCGACTTCGGAAGCCTTGCCCAACATGCCGCGCGCGGAGCCGGCTGTCGACGCGGTACGATCCTGCAGCGCACCCGCGCTGTTGACCGCACCCTGAAGGATTTCGACGACGGTCTGCTGGAAGCGGCCGCCTTCTTCATTCTGCCCGGCGATCACGCGGTGCTGCTGCAGCACCGAAAGCTGGGCGAGCGAGATTTCGGTTTCGATGAAGTGCAGGCGATGGACGGTGTCGATGACCCGCGCGCGCTCCTCCGAATCGGGGAACTCCGCACGAAGCGCCTTGATCACTGCGTCGACCCAGTTGGCGGTGCCGTCGATCACCAGCGGCGCCGGCGAGCCGGTGGTGAAGATTTCGCGGCCGATCAGGCTCAGCAGGTGAATCCAGTTGGCATCGATCGGACGGGTATATTTCGCGCGCAGGTTGTTGGTGATGCGCGTCGCGATCACGTCGGCCGGCAGGCCCAACGCAGCGATCGCATCGCCGCAGGGCGTGCCGCTGGTCGGCAGCCACGCCCAGAACTCAAGGGTGGCGCGCAGGATGGTCTCGCCCGCTTTCTCCCAGGCGAAGGCCAGGTCGCGCTGGAAAGCGCCGTTGGCGTTATAGACTGATAGCCGCTGCGAAATCTCCTCCGCGGGCAACGGCACGCGGGCCGCCGCGGGAAGTTCGATCAGGTAATAGTCGTCCGACATGACGGCTTCACTCTCCGGTTTCGCCTGTTTCATCACCCTCCTTAAGCCGAGAAGGTAAATAGGTGGTTAGCCTTGTTCCCGGACCTTTCCGGGGGAACGAAGCCCGACGTTGCAACGCGGCATGATTGGTCTAAAGGGCAGCGATCATCCTCACTTGGGACTTAGCCACGCATGGCGCGCAACCCCAAGCGGCCGCTCTCGCCGCACATCACGATCTGGAAATGGGGCCCGCATATGCTGGTCTCGATTCTTCACCGCGCGACCGGTAGCGCGCTCGCCATCGGCGGCGGCGTGCTGCTCGTCTGGTGGTTGGTAGCGCTCGCGGGCGGTGCCGCGAGCTATGCGCGGTTCGTCGATCTGATGACCTCGAATTCGACCGGCCGGCTCAACCTGATTCCGGCAATCGTCCTGATCGGCCTGACCTGGTCGTTCCTCCAGCATCTTTGCTCGGGCGTGCGCCACCTGCTGCTCGATACGGGCGCGGGTTACGAGCTCAAGGTCAACAAGACCGGCGCGCTGGCGACCCTCGCCATTTCGATCGTCCTGACCGCCCTGATCTGGACCCTCATCCTCGCGAAGGGAGCGCTCTGATGGGTAACGGTACCAGCATCGGCCGCGTCCGCGGCCTTGGCTCGGCGCACGAGGGCGTCAAGCATTGGTGGCATCAGCGCCTGACCGCGGGCAGCAACCTGCTGCTCGTCACCTGGCTGGTGGCCTCGCTCTTCCGGCTGCCGTTGTGGAACTACAAGGCGCTCGTTCTCTGGCTCGCCTCGCCTTGGGCGAGCGTGCCTTTGATCCTCGCAGTGATCTCGGTCTTCTATCACCTCCGCCTCGGCCTGCAGGTCGTGATCGAGGATTATCAGCATGACTTCACGCGCGTGATCGCGCTCGTCCTGCTCAACTTCTACGCGATCGGCGGCGCTGCGCTGGCGATCTATGCGATCCTCAAGGTCGCCTTCCAGGGAGCCATCGCATAATGCCCGCCGCCTACCAGATCATCGACCATGTCTATGACGCGGTCGTCGTCGGCGCGGGCGGCTCGGGCCTGCGCGCCACGATGGGCGTGGCCGAAAAGGGCCTCAAGACCGCCTGCATCACCAAGGTCTTCCCGACCCGCAGCCACACCGTCGCCGCGCAGGGCGGCATCGCCGCGTCCTTGGGCAACAACACGCCCGATCACTGGACGTGGCATATGTATGACACGGTCAAGGGCTCGGACTGGCTCGGCGACCAGGACGCGATCGAATATATGGTGCGCGAGGCGCCCGCCGCGGTGATCGAGCTCGAACATGCGGGCGTGCCGTTCAGCCGCAACGACAATGGCACGATCTACCAGCGCCCGTTCGGCGGCCATATGCAGAATATGGGCGCGGGCCCGCCCGTGCAGCGCACCTGTGCCGCCGCCGACCGCACCGGCCACGCCATGCTTCATGCGCTCTACCAGCAGAGCCTGAAATATGACGCCGACTTCTACGTCGAATATTTCGCGCTCGACCTCATCATGGAGGACGGCGCGTGCAAGGGCGTGATCGCGATGTGCATGGAGGATGGCACGATCCATCGCTTCCGTGCGCACGCCACCGTGCTCGCGACCGGCGGCTATGGCCGCTGCTATTTCTCGGCGACCTCGGCCCATACCTGCACCGGCGATGGCGGCGGCATGGTGCTGCGTGCGGGCCTTCCGCTGCAGGATATGGAATTCGTCCAGTTCCATCCGACCGGCATCTACGGCGCGGGCGTGCTGATCACGGAAGGCGCGCGCGGCGAGGGCGGCTACCTCACCAACAGCGAGGGCGAGCGCTTCATGGAGCGCTACGCGCCGTCGGCGAAGGACCTCGCCAGCCGTGACGTCGTGTCACGCTCGATGGCGATGGAGATCCGCGAAGGCCGCGGCGTCGGCGAGAACAAGGACCATATTTGGCTCCATCTCGACCATATCGATCCCAAGGTGCTGCACGAGCGCCTGCCCGGCATCACCGAAACCGGCAAGATCTTCGCGGGCGTCGATCTCACCCGCCAGCCGCTGCCGGTGGTCCCGACCGTCCACTATAATATGGGCGGCATCCCGACCAATTATATGGGCGAGGTCGTGACCCTGAAGGACGGCAATCCCGACAATGTCGTCCCCGGCCTGTTCGCGGTGGGCGAGGCGGCCTGCGTCTCGGTCCACGGCGCCAACCGCCTCGGCTCGAACAGCCTGATCGACCTGGTCGTGTTCGGCCGCGCGATCGGCCACCGCATTCCCGAGCTGGTCCAGCCCAATTCGAAGCATGGCAAGGTCGTGGCCGAGGCCGACGACAAGGCGGTTTCGCGCCTCGACCATTATCGCAACGCCGCGGGCGGCTCGCCGACCGCGGAAATCCGGCTCGACATGCAGCGCACGATGCAGGCCGACTGCGCGGTGTTCCGCGACACCAAGTCGCTGCGCGACGGCGTCGAGAAGATCGACAAGGTCAATGCCCGGCTGCAGGACGTCGGCATCACCGACCGTTCGCTGATCTGGAACACCGACCTGGTCGAGACGCTCGAACTCGACAATATGCTGCCGCAGGCGGTGGTGACGATGCATTCGGCCGCCAACCGCAAGGAAAGCCGCGGCGCGCACATGCACGAGGATTTCCCCCAGCGGAACGATGCCGAGTGGATGAAGCACACGCTCGTCTGGTTCCACGAGGGCGCGGTCACGATCGATTACCGCCCGGTGCACGATTACACGCTCACCGACGACGTCGAGTATATCAAGCCGAAGGCGCGGGTATACTAAGCCGGGAGCGTGGGCGGGCGCCTAGCGCCTGGGCCACCATCCTCTGAGCCAGCCAATCAGCGTCTCGATCTCCTCGGGCGTGAGGCTCCTTGCCGTGCCCAGCGCGGGCACGTCGGGCCAGCCAGCGTCGCTGACGTCGATCCCGGCATAGCCGCGTCCGCCCTCATAGCGGGGGATGACGTGGAAATGGACGTGCGGATCCACCATCATCAGCATCAGATAGTTGATCCGGGTGGGTGCGACCGCCTGCTTGAGCACCTTCTCTATGGCCGCGATGACCTTGTTCAGTTCGGTGAAGGCCTTCGGTTTCAGTTCGGAGAAAGCCGTCACTTCCGCTTTGGCCGCCAGGACGAGCGAGCCCAGCGTCGGCTGGGTCGGACGCAGCAGCACCACCCAATGCTGATATTCGGCAACCAGCGTGGCGGGATAGCCGAACTTGTGGATCGTCTCGTTCATGCGGTTGGTCCAGCGGCCGGAGGTCGCCCGGTCAAGTTGGCGTCCTTGGGAGGCGCTATCGCGGCTTCCTCATGCCCGCAACCTCGGCTTGGTGTCGGGCGTGGTCGGGTCGCACCTGACCAAACACAGGCCCTTGGGGCAGAATTGCTGTCGCAAGGGTCTTTCGCACTTGCACACTTGGTTCTATCAGCCCGGGCCAAGAGGTAGGTATCGATGGCTGAATTCGCGCTTCCCAAGAACTCGAAGATCTCCGGCAAGGCCCGCAAGCACCGCGCGCCGGCCGACGCGAAGAAGGTCCGCAGTTTCAAAATCTATCGCTACGATCCCGAAGCCGGCGAGAATCCGCGCTACGATACCTATGAGCTCGATCTCGAACAGACGGGCCCGATGGTCCTCGACGCGCTGCTCAAGATCAAGAACGAGGTCGATTCGACCTTGACCTTCCGCCGCTCGTGCCGGGAGGGCATTTGCGGCTCCTGCTCGATGAATATCGACGGCAGGAACGGTCTCGCCTGCACCACCGCGATTGAGGACATCAAGGGCGAGGTCCGGATCACGCCGCTGCCGCACATGGACGTGATCAAGGATCTCGTTCCCGACTTCACGCACTTCTATGCGCAATATGCCTCGATCAAGCCGTGGCTGCAGACGGTTACGCCCGAGCCCGCCGCCAAGGAACGCCTCCAGTCGCCCGAAGAGCGCGCCAAGCTCGACGGCCTCTACGAATGCATATTGTGCGCCTGCTGCTCGACCTCCTGCCCGAGCTATTGGTGGAACAGCGACAAGTTCCTGGGGCCGGCGATCCTGCTCCAGGCCTATCGCTGGCTCGCCGACAGCCGCGACGAGATGACCGGCGAGCGCCTCGACGAGCTGGAAGATCCCTTCCGCCTCTATCGCTGCCACACGATCATGAATTGCGCGAACGTCTGCCCCAAGGGGCTGAGCCCGGCCCGCGCCATCGCCGAGATCAAGAAGATGGAAGTGGAGCGCCAGCTCTGACGCTGGCCGCGCCAGCGTTCCTTTCCTCACCGTTCGCCCCGAGCTTGTCGAAGGGCTGTCCTTTCTTCGCTCCCCGGAAAAGAAATACAGTGCTTCGACTTCGCTCAGCCCGAACGGAGTTTGTGGCATGACCACCGTCCTCGCGCGCTACGAGCGGCTCGTCGCCGCGGGGGAATTGAAGCCCGACTCGGATCAGCGCCGCGTCGCCGAACGACTCGACCGTCTCGCGCGCGAGTTGGAGGAGCAGCCCTCCAAGGGCACCGTTCTGTGGCGCATGCTCGGCCGCAAGCCCGATCCGGTGAAGGGCGTCTATCTGTGGGGCGGGGTCGGGCGCGGCAAATCCATGCTGATGGATTTGCTCTACGAATGCGCCCACGTCCGTCCCAAGCGCCGCGTTCACTTCCACGAATTCATGCTCGAGGTGCATGACCGCATCCGCGAGGAGCGCAAGAAGGAGGAAGGCGACCCGATCCTTCCCGTCGCCGCCGCGATCGCGTCCGAGGCGCGCCTGCTCGCCTTCGACGAGATGGTGATCAACAACACCGCCGACGCCGCGATCATGAGCCGGCTGTTCACCGCGATCCTCGACCACGGCACCACCATCGTCACCACCTCCAACCGGCCGCCCAAGGACCTCTATAAGGAAGGCATCAACCGCGATCTGTTCCTGCCCTTCATCGCGCTGATCGAGCAGAAACTGGACGTGATGACGCTCAACGGGCCGAGCGACTACCGGCTCGACCGACTCGCGGGCATGCCGACCTGGTATTCGCCGCTCGGCGATAGCGCGACCGAGGCGCTCTCGGCCGCCTTCTTCCGCCTGACCGATTATCCGGTCGAGGATCGGATCCACGTGCCCTCCTGCGAGCTCAAGATACCGGGCGGAAGGACGCTGCACGTTCCAAAGGCGTTGAAGGGCGTGGCGGTCTTCTCGTTCAAGCGGTTGTGCGGCGAGCCGCGCGGCGCGTCCGACTATCTCGCCATTGCACGCGCGTTCCACACCGTGATCCTCGTCGGCATCCCCGTGATGGGGCCCGAGAAACGCGACCAGGCCGCGCGCTTCAAGGTGCTGATCGACGCGCTCTACGAGCATAAGGTCAAATTGCTCGCCGCCGCGGCGGCCGAACCGCAGAATCTCTATCCCGCCGGCGACGGCGCCTTCGAATTCGAGCGCACGGTTTCACGCCTGATCGAGATGCAATCGGCCGATTATCTGGCGGAAGGCCATGGTCTCGTTGCCGATTGAGCCCGATCTGTAACAAAAAATTATACCGCAGTGCGAAAACGATCCGAATATTAGCCGTTTCGACGGTTGAACCCCTCCGACGATGGGTCTAAGCGGCCCCCGCAGCTTCGCGGTCGCCCTCTGTGACCGCTCTCACGCGCAAGGTTTCATCTGGAAGGAGTCGTATGGCTCGGAAGAAGATCGCGCTCATCGGCGCGGGCAATATCGGCGGTACGTTGGCGCATCTCGCGGCCAAGAAGGAACTGGGCGATATCGTCCTGTTCGACGTCGTCGAGGGTGTTCCCCAGGGCAAGGCGCTGGATCTGTCCCAGTGCGGCCCGATCGAGGGCTTCGACGCGAAGATCACCGGCTCCAACGATTACAAGGACATTGCGGGCGCGGACGTGATCATCGTCACCGCCGGCGTCGCCCGCAAGCCGGGTATGAGCCGCGACGACCTGCTCGGTATCAACCTCAAGGTGATGAAGGCGGTCGGCGAGGGCATCAAGGCCAACGCGCCCGACGCGTTCGTGATCTGCATCACCAACCCATTGGACGCGATGGTGTGGGCGCTGCGCGAATTCTCCGGCCTGCCGCACAACAAGGTGGTCGGCATGGCGGGCGTGCTCGATTCGGCGCGCTTCAGCCATTTCCTCGCCGAGGAGTTCGGCGTCTCGGTCAAGGACGTGAACACCTTCGTGCTCGGCGGCCATGGCGATACGATGGTACCGGTCGTCCAGTACTCGACCGTAAACGGCATCCCCGTTCCCGACCTCATCAAGATGGGCAAGTCGAGCCAGGCCAAGATCGACGAGATCGTGAAGCGCACCCGCGGCGGCGGCGGCGAGATCGTCGCTTTGCTCAAGACCGGCTCGGCCTTCTACGCGCCCGCCACCAGCGGCATCGCGATGGCCGAAGCCTATTTGAACGATCAGAAGCGCATCCTGCCCTGTGCGGCCTATGTTGACGGCAAGTACGGCGTCGACGGCCTCTATGTCGGCGTGCCGGTGATGATCGGCGCGAACGGCGTCGAGGAGATCGTCGAGGTCGCGCTGGACGACGAGGCCAAGGCCAACCTCAAGGTCTCGGTCGACGCGGTCAAGGAATTGCTGGTCGCCTGCAAGGGCATCGACGAGAGTTTGAAGTAGGTCTGTTCCCCGGCGAAAGCCGGGGTCCAGCGGCAACAGTTGATCTGGGCCCCGGCCTCGCCGGGGAACGGAGGAAAGATGGAGAAGCGAGGATACGTCTACATCATGGCGAGCAAGCGTAACGGCACGCTCTACATCGGTGTGACAAGTGATCTGCCTAAGCGAGCTTACGAGCACCGCGAAGGGCTGATTTCCGGCTTCACCAAGAAATATGGGTGCAAGTCCTTGGTATGGTTTGCAGCGTTCGACACGATCGAAGCTGCCCGCGCCAGAGAATTGCAAATGAAGGAATGGCGGCGAGCCTGGAAGTTGGAAGCAATTGAAAAACTCAACCCAAGTTGGGTCGATCTAGCTCCCACACTCGCCTAATCTGGACCCCGGCTTTCGCCGGGGAACACAAAGGACCGAAAATACCGATGTCGATCCTCGTCAATGCGAATACCAAGGTCATCACCCAGGGGATGACCGGCAAGACCGGCACCTTCCACACGAAGGCGGCGCTGGATTACGGCTCGAAGATGGTGGGCGGCGTCACCCCCGGTAAGGGCGGCACGATGCATGAGGAATTGGGCCTGCCCAATTTCGACACCGTGCACGAGGCCGTGGCGAAGACCGGCGCCGACGCCAGCGTGATCTACGTGCCGCCGCCCTTCGCCGCGGACTCGATCCTGGAAGCGATCGATGCCGAAGTGCCGTTGATCGTGTGCATCACCGAAGGCATTCCGGTGCTCGACATGGTCCGCGTCAAACGCGCGCTGACCGGTTCGAAGAGCCGCCTGATCGGCCCGAACTGCCCGGGCGTGCTCACGCCCAACGAGTGCAAGATCGGCATCATGCCCGGCAACATCTTCTCCAAGGGGTCGGTCGGCGTGGTCTCGCGCTCGGGCACGCTCACCTATGAAGCGGTGTTCCAGACCACCAATGCGGGCCTCGGCCAGACCACTGCGGTGGGCATCGGCGGCGATCCCGTCAACGGCACCAACTTCATCGACGTGCTGGAGCTTTTCCTGGCAGACGACGCGACCCAGTCGATCATCATGATCGGCGAGATCGGCGGCTCGGCCGAAGAGGAGGCCGCGCAGTTCCTGAAGGACGAGGCCAAGCGTGGCCGCAAGAAGCCGATGGTCGGTTTCATCGCGGGCCGCACCGCGCCTCCGGGCCGGCGCATGGGCCACGCCGGCGCGATCGTGTCGGGCGGCCAGGGCGGCGCCGAGAGCAAGATCGCGGCGATGGAAGAGGCCGGCATCCGTGTCGCGGCTTCGCCGTCGGAACTGGGCACGACGCTTTCCGCCTTGCTCAAGGGTTGATTAACAAGCTGGTAGCGCTCACCTGATAGGGCGCGCGCCGCGACAGACCGTTTCTTTACGGCGGCGAACCGAATGAAGGACGTGCGATGGGTATCGAAGGATTGGGCTTCGACGAGCTGGAGGGGGTAAGCCCCTCCTTCGCGGAGGCGCTGTACCGGCGATACCGCGCCGATCCGCAGTCGGTCGAGCAGGGCTGGCGCGACTATTTCCAGTCGCTGGAGGCGACCGTCTCGGGCCCCAGCTGGGCGCGCGCCAACTGGCCCCTGAGCGACACCGATGCGCTGACCGCGGGGCTCGACCCCACCCAAATGGAGCCCGCGCCCAAGCCGGCCAAGGGTGGCAAGCCTGCTCCGGCCGCTACGCTCGCACCTGCCGCGTCTGCCGCCGACATCACCGCCGCGGCGCTTGATTCAATCCGCGCAACCACGCTCATCCGCACCTACCGCGTGCGCGGCCATCTACTGGCCGACCTCGACCCGCTGGGCCTGTCCAAGCAAGGCCTGCCCGAGGATCTGAGCCCCGAATATCACGGCTTCACCGAAGCCGACATGGATCGCCCGATCTTCCTCGGCGGCTCGCTCGGCTTCGAACGTGCGACCGTGCGCGAGATCATCGCCGTCCTCCGCCGCAATTACTGCGGCAAGATCGGCCTCGAATATATGCACATCCAGGACGTGGAGGAGCGCATGTTCCTCCAGGAACGGATGGAGGGCAAGGACAAGCAGATCAGCTTCACGCCGGAGGGCAAGAAGGCGATCCTGGCCAAGGTGGTCGAAGGCGAGCAGTGGGAAAAATTCCTCGCCAAGAAATATGTCGGCACCAAGCGTTTCGGCCTCGACGGCGGCGAGTCCATGATCCCCGCGCTGGAAGCCGTGTTGAAGTACGGTGGCCATGCGGGCGTCGAGGAAGTCGTGATCGGCATGGCCCATCGCGGCCGCCTGAACGTGCTGACCAACGTCATGAAGAAGCCCTATCGGGTGCTCTTCCACGAATTCGCCGGCGGTTCGGCCAACCCCGAGGATGTCGGCGGTTCGGGCGACGTGAAGTATCACCTCGGCACCTCGACCGACCGCGAGTTTGACGGCAATCGGATCCACCTGAGCCTCGCGCCCAACCCGTCGCACCTCGAATGCGTCGACCCGGTCGTCCTCGGCAAATCGCGCGCCAAGCAGACCAGCATCAAGGATAATGAGCGCGCCAAGGTTATGCCGATCCTGATCCACGGCGACGCGGCCTTTGCCGGCCAGGGCATCGTCATGGAATGCTTCGGTTTCTCGGGGCTGCGCGGTTACAATACCGGCGGCACGATCCATTTCGTGATCAACAACCAGGTCGGCTTCACCACCAGCCCGCAATTCGCGCGTTCGTCGCCTTATTGCTCGGACATCGCCAAGATGGTCCAGGCGCCGATCCTGCACGTCAACGGCGACGATCCCGAAGCGGTGACCTTTGCGTGCAAGATCGCAACCGAATTCCGCGCGCGCTTCAAGCGCGACGTGGTGATCGACATGTGGTGCTATCGCCGCTTCGGCCATAACGAAGCCGACGAGCCCGGCTTCACCCAGCCGCTGATGTACGAGGAAATCCGCAAGCATCCGCCGGTCTCGAAGCTCTATGCCGATCGTCTGGTCGCGCAGGGCCAGATCGACGCGGGCTGGCTCGACAAGGTCGAGGGCGATTTCAACGCGCACCTCGAGGAGGAATTCGAGGCGGGCAAGACCTACAAGGCCAACAAGGCCGACTGGTTCGAGGGCGAATGGGCCGGTCTCGCCGCCCCGCGCGAGCCGATCACCGAACGCCGCGCCGCGGCCAGCGGGGTCGAGCGCGACAAGCTCGAAGCGGTCGGCAAGCTGATCACCACAATTCCCGACGGCCTCGTCATCCACAAGACGCTTGCCCGCATCCTCGAAGCTAAGCGCGGCATGTTCGCGAGCGGTGCCGGCTTCGACTGGGCGACCGCTGAGGCCCTGGCCTTCGGTACCTTGCTGCAGGAAGGCTATCCGGTCCGCCTGTCGGGCCAGGATGTCGGCCGCGGCACCTTCAGCCAGCGCCATGCGGTCTGGACCGACCAGACCGACGGCCACAAATATATCCCGCTGACCGAACTCGACCGCCGCTTCCAGGTGCTCGACAGCCCGTTGAGCGAGTTCGGCGTGCTCGGCTTCGAATATGGCTATGCCGGCCAGTCGCCCAACACGCTCGTTCTGTGGGAAGGCCAGTTTGGCGACTTCGCCAATGGCGCCCAGGTCATCATCGACCAGTTCATCGCCGCGGGCGAATCCAAGTGGCTGCGCGCCAACGGCCTCGTGATGCTACTGCCGCACGGCTATGAGGGCCAGGGTCCGGAGCATAGCTCCGCGCGTCTGGAGCGTTACCTGCAGCTCTGCGCCGAGGATAATATCCAGGTCGCCAACTGCACCACGCCCGCCAATTACTTCCACATCCTGCGCCGCCAGATGCTGCGCAAGTTCCGCAAGCCGCTCGTCATCATGACGCCCAAGTCGCTGCTGCGGCACAAAGCGGCGGTGTCGTCGATCGACGAATTCCTCGGCGACAGCCACTTCAAGCGGCTGCTGAGCGATCCCAATGCGCCGGCTGATGACAAGGTGAAGCGGCTCGTGCTGTGCTCGGGCAAGGTCTTCTACGATCTGGCCGAAGCGCGCGACGCGGCGGGCGACACCGAAACGTCGATCGTTCGCGTCGAGCAGCTCTATCCCTTCCCCTCCGACGCCATTGCTGCACGCATTGCGCGGATGACGAGCCTCGAAACCGTGGTCTGGGCCCAGGAAGAGCCCAAGAATAACGGCGCGTGGTTCTTCGTCGAGCATCTGATCGAGGATGCGATCAAGGACGCGGGCAAGGACATTCGTCCGGTCTATGCGGGCCGCAAGGCCTCGGCCTCGACCGCGACCGGCCTCATGAAGAACCATACCAAGCAGCAGGCGGCTTTGGTCGCCGAGGCGCTTGGCCACGAAATCAAGGCATAAGGGAAGACCAATGGCGACCGACGTTATCGTCCCCACGCTGGGCGAATCGATCACCGAAGCGACTTTGGGCCAGTGGCTCAAGCAGCCGGGCGACGCGGTGAAGGCCGACGAGCCGATCGCGAGCCTCGAGACCGACAAGGTGGCGGTCGAGGTCAATGCGCCCACCGCCGGCGTGCTCGCCGAACATGTCGCGAGCGAGGGTGACACGGTTTCGGTCGGCGCGGTGATCGCGCGCATCCAGGAAGGCGCTGCCGCCGCCACCGCCGCGACGCCCGCAGTCGAGGATCGCACCGCGGTGGGCAAGGCCGAAGCAGCCGCTCCGGCCGAGCCCGCCGCTGCGCCCGTCGGCCAGGCTACGCCCGCCGGCTACGGCAATCATGGCGAGGCGGAAGAGGGCGGCACGGGTGGCCAGACGCTCTCGCCGTCGGTGCGCCGCGCGGTGCTGGAGCATGGCGTCGACCCCTCCAAGATCAAGGGCACCGGCAAGGATGGCCGCCTGACCAAGGACGACGTGATCGAGGCGGCCAAGACCCAGCCGGCTGCCGCCAAGGCCGCCGCGCCCGCGCCGAGCGTGTCGGCACCCGTATCGTCCGGCGGCGCGCGCAAGGAAGAGCGCGTGCGCATGTCGCGTCTCCGCCAGACGGTCGCCAAGCGTCTCAAGGAAGCGCAGAATACCGCCGCCATGCTGACGACGTTCAACGACGTCGACATGAGCGAGGTGATCGCTGCGCGCGCCAAATATAAGGACCTGTTCGAGAAGAAGCATGGCGTGCGCCTGGGCTTCATGGGTTTCTTCGTGAAGGCAGCCTGCCAGGCACTGCGCGATATCCCCTCGGTCAATGCTTCGATCGAAGGCGAAGAGATCGTCTATCACGACTATGCCGATATCTCGGTCGCGGTCAGCGCGCCCAACGGCTTGGTCGTGCCGGTGATCCGCGACGCGCAGGATATGTCGGTCGCGACGATCGAGAAGACGATCGGCGATTTCGGCAAGCGCGCCAAGGACGGCACGCTCAAGATGGAGGAGATGAAGGGTGGTACCTTCACCATCTCCAACGGCGGCGTGTTCGGCTCGCTGATGTCGACCCCGATCATCAATCCGCCGCAATCGGCGGTGCTCGGCCTGCACCGGATCGAGGAGCGCCCGGTCGTGCGCGACGGCCAGGTCGTCGTCCGCCCAATGATGTATCTGGCGCTCAGCTACGACCACCGCCTGATCGACGGCCGCGAGGCGGTGACCTTCCTGGTCGCGCTCAAGAACGCGATCGAGGATCCGACGCGCCTGTTGATCGATCTTTGACCCTAGTTCCCCGGCGAAAGCCGGGGCCCAGCTCGGCCGGCGGACTGGACCCCGGCTTTCGCCGGGGAACGGAGTGAATATGGCTGACTATGATTTCGACGTGCTGGTGATCGGCGCCGGTCCCGGCGGCTATGTCGCGGCGATCCGCGCGGCGCAGCTCGGCCTCAAGACCGCCTGCGCGGAAAGCCGCGAGACGCTGGGTGGCACCTGCCTCAACGTCGGCTGCATCCCGTCCAAGGCGATGCTGCACGCGTCGGAATTGTACGAGGAAGCCGCCGGCGGCGCGCTCGCCAAGCTCGGCGTCAAGATCGACAAGATGAGCCTCGATCTCGAGACGATGCACGGCCAGCGCAAGGATGCGGTCAAGCAGCTTACCGGCGGTGTCGAATTCCTGTTCAAGAAGAACAAGGTCGAATGGCTCAAGGGCCTCGCTACCTTCCAGGACGCGCACAGCGTCAAGGTCGGCGACCGCATCGTTACCGCCAAGAATATCGTGATCGCGACCGGTTCGTCGGTCACTCCGCTGCCGGGCGTGACCATCGACCAGAAGGTCGTGGTGGATTCGACCGGCGCACTGGAACTGGAAAAGGTCCCCGGTCACATGGTCGTGATCGGCGGCGGCGTGATCGGTCTCGAACTCGGCTCGGTCTGGCGCCGCCTCGGCGCCAAGGTCACCGTGGTCGAATATCTCGACCAGATCCTGCCCGGCATGGATGGCGACGTCCGCAAGGAAGCCAACAAGATCCTCAAAAAGCAGGGGATGGAGTTCAAGCTCGGCACCAAGGTCACCAAGGTCGAAGCCGGCAAGAGCGGCGCCAAGCTGACGGTCGAGCCCGCCGCGGGCGGCGCTGCCGAGACGATCGAGGCGGACGTCGTGCTGGTCTCGATCGGTCGCCGCGCCAATACCGAAGGCCTCGGCCTCGACAAAGCGGGCCTCGCGGTCAATCAGCGCGGCCAGATCGACATCGATCATGATTTCGCGACCAAGGTCCCCGGCATCTGGGCGATCGGCGACGTCGTCCCCGGCCCGATGCTCGCGCACAAGGCGGAGGATGAGGGCATTGCGGTGGCCGAGAATATCGCGGGCCTGACCGGCATCGTGAACCACGACGTCATCCCGAGCGTGGTCTACACCTCGCCCGAAATCGCCGGCGTCGGCCTGACCGAAGAGCAGGCCAAGGAACGCGGGCCGGTCAAGGTCGGCAAGTTCCCGATGCTCGCCAACAGCCGCGCCAAGACCAATCACGAGCCCGACGGCTTCGTGAAGGTGATCGCGGATGCGGACAGCGACCGCGTGCTCGGCGTGTGGGTCATCGCCAGTGTTGCCGGTACGATGATCGCGCAGGCCGCGCAGGCGATGGAGTTCGGCGCGACCAGCGAGGACATCGCCTATACCTGCCACGCCCACCCGACGCACAGCGAGGCGATCAAGGAAGCGGCGATGGCGGTCACGGGCAAGCCGATCCACATCTGACCGCTATCGCGGCCGGGCTATCCATCCGACGATCAGGGTGAGCCCGGCCGACCCCGTCGCTGCGATCCAGAGTGCGTCGAGGCCGATCCGGCCGAAAACGAGCGCGCCCCCGGCAACGCCCGCCAGAAAGCCAAGCCACAGCATCAGGTACGGCGCCCAGGCCCAGCGCTCGCCACCGACCAAGGCCAGCGCCGCGCGCTGCCCGAAACGGACGAGGGTGCCGGTCATATAGGTCAAGCCGATCGTGACCTCGCCATCGCGCTGGAAAGTGCCGTTCTCCACGCCCATGGCTGCCGCCAGCAGGAACAGGGCGAGCGGGTCATTGCCTGCCTGATGGCATGAAGCCGCGACGATGAGAATCGCCGTCACCGCCGCCAGCACCGCAGGTTTGCGCCAGCGCGGCAGTGCGTGCGCCAGCAACGTCCCGCCCATCACGCCCGCCAGGAACGTCAGGACGAGTTCGCCCCCGCGCAGCGCTGCCGGCCATGCGGCGTTTCCCAGCGCCACCCCCAGCCGCGTCGTATTGCCGCTCATGAACGAGACGAAGAAGCCGCCCAGCCCCACGAAGCCGAGCGCATCGACGAAGCCGGCGAGCGCGGCGAGGCCGATGGCGGCGGCGATCAGCGGGCGGTCATAGCTGCGCATGGCGGCAAGCTAATCGTATCGGGGGCGTGCTGAAAAGCCTTCCGCCGCGCCGCGCAACCGATACGCCGCTTGCACGTACTCTTCGCTGACCGAAACGATATGCCGGTGGCGATGAAACGCGAAATCCTGATCCTTGCCCTTTCGATCGCGCTCGCCGTCGGCGGCTGCGCGAAGCAGGAGCCCAAATTTCCCACGGACGCGCTCGACCAGGCCGCCACTTGCGGCGTGGTCGCGGCGGCTAGCGAGCGTGAGGCGGCGGGCCTCAAGGGCGAGCTACCCGCCGATGCGCAGGCACGCATCCTTCATTATGCGATGCTCTATGCCTCGACCGGCAAGGCGCTCGATCAGGACAAGGTCAATGCGGTATCCAAACGGATGCCGGCTCTGTTCGACCAGACGATCAAGGGCGATTGGAAGAAGCTCCAGCCGACCTGCGCGTCCGCCTTTCCCGCCAGCCAGATCAAGCAGCCGGTGTTGCCGGCCAAGCCGCTCGACGCGATGCTCCAATGCGACGCGCTCGCCGAATTCCTGCGCAAGGCGCTGGCCGATCAGGGCTCGACGTACGGCGAGGCTGCCAATGCCTATGGCATGTTTATCGAGAAGCTCGACCCGAAGCTCAGTCCTGCGCTTCGCGCCGCTGGGTTGCGCGGTGTCGATGCGCTGCGGGAAAGGAAACTGGAGGCGCTCGCGGCGGCGGCCAGGCTTGGCCAACCGCCTGCGGTGATCCATGCCTGCGAGAAGGCCTACGCGGCCTGAAGCAGGAAGGGGCCGGTTTCCCGGCCCCTTCCGCTTACTTGCACTTGACCTGATTCTGATCGATCGACTTGCCCGCGAGCGCGCCCAGCGCGCCGCCGATCAACGTGCCCGCCGTGCGATGGCGGCCGCCGTCGATGATGTTGCCCAGGATGCCGCCGCTCGCCGCGCCGATGATCAAGCCGGTCGTGCCGTCGCTGCGCTTGCAATAATAACGCCCATCGGAGCCGCGATAGACCTGGTCGTCCGAGCTCAGCACGCGCTCCTGATAGCGCGGATCGTCGCGATAATAGCGCGAAGCATCATAGCTGGTCGCATAGGGATCGGGCCCGGGCGGCGGTGGCACCGGACGGCCGCGGTCGGCACGCACGATCGCATAATAGCGGTCGCGCTCGGCCTGATAGCGTGCGGTCTCGCTGCGATAGCGGTCCTGCGCATAATCCCAGCGGCGCTGGTCTTCCGCGCTCTGCGCGGCGAGCGGGCCGGCCAAAGCGGCGGTCGCGATAATGGCGGCTACGATCTTTCTCATCCCATTCCTCCTTGGGTTTGGTTTCCAGGGTTATTGCGGATCATCTGAACCGGTTGCGAACAATCATTACAGGTCCGGTTCATGCGCTTCAAAGGTCGAGACGCTGGCCCAGTACCTGATAGGCCATCACCGCGCACGATATCGCCGCGTTCAGGCTGTCGGCCTTGCCCAGCATCGGAATCTTGACGCGCAGATCGCACGCGGCCGCATAATCCGCAGGCAGGCCCTGCGCCTCGTTGCCGACCATCAGGAAGGTCGGCGCTTCATAATCGGGCCGGCGATAATCCTCGCTCGCCTCCAGGCTGAGGCCGACGAGCTGTCCCTTGCCGCCACGGAGCCAGGGCAGGAACTCCTCCCAGCGCGCCTGCGCGATCCTTTGCGTGAACAAGGCGCCCATGCTCGCCCGCACCGCCTCGACCGAAAAGGGGTCGACCGTGTCGTCGATCAGGATCAGCCCGCCCGCACCGACCGCATCGCCGGTGCGCAGCATCGTGCCGAGATTGCCCGGATCGCGCATCGCCTGCGCCACCAGCCAGATGCCGGAGGCGTTGCGGTCGATGCCGGACAGGGCCGTATCGAACTGGCGGTAGACGCCCAGTACGACCTGCGGATTATCCTTGCCCGACAATTTGTGCAGGATGTCGCGGCTGGTCTCGATCGCCTCGCCGCCTTTGGCTTCCACCGCCTTGGTCAGGCGGCGCACGATGGCGTGGTTGGCGCTGTCGGCGGCAAAGAACAGATATTCGGGCAGCACGCCCGTCTCCTCCGCCTCGGCCAGGATGCGCAGGCCTTCCGCCAGGAACAGCCCTTCCTCGCGCCGATGGCGCTTCTCGCGCAAATTGCGGACCCGCTTGACCAGCGGGTTGGAGAAAGCGGTGATCTCGCGCGGCATGACGGTGCTTTAGGGCCTGATTGCAGGCGGTGAAAGCGCTCCGCGCTTTCGCCACCTGCGTGAATCGGGCGCTCATTAAACAATCGCAGGGCCGCACCAAAGAAAAGCCCCCGGAGAGCATCTCTCCGGGGGCTAACAGGATCAGCCGCGATGGCGTTCCTGGATCGTCGGCGGTGCGGCCGGGCCGCCATTCTTCGGCGGCGGCGGGATGGTGATGCGCACATCCTCGCCCGATTTGCCCGGGAAGCCGGTGAACATCGCCTCGACCAGGTTCGGCACGATGTGCGGCAGCGACTGGTCGGTCGAGCGCGCGCTCGCCTTGCCCTCGAACAGCACCTTGCCGTCGCTGGTGTTGCGGATCTTCAGGTCGAGATGGCTGATGAAGAAGGTGTAGCTGTCGATATCGGGATAGCCGAACGGATCGTACCAGAAGGGATCGTCCCAGCCATAATAGAAGCCGCGGCCATAGATCGGCCGGCCATGGAAGCGCGTGAAACCGCGACGATAGCCCACGCCCCACGCACCATAGGGGCCCCAGCCCCAGGCCGGGCCCACGCCCGGACGGGTAACGATCTCGGTATGGCCATTGTCCACACCGTAATTGAGCGAAACGACGAAGTTGGAATGGCCGGGCTCGCCCTGGCGATAGCCAAGCGCGGTCAGGCGGCCCGCCACCTGCTGGGCATAGGTCTGGAACTCTATGCTTCCCTGCAGACGCGGATCGCTGGCCTGAACGAAGAAGGTCTGGCCGTCGGGCGGCGGCATCATCTGGAAGCGCGCGACATTGGCCTTGAAAGGTTCGGCACAGCCGCCAGCGAGCAGAAAGGCTGCCGGAGCGACGAAAGTTAGGATTTTGCGGCGAAGAGACATGAGGAACGTCCTGTACTAGCCCAGGATCGGGCTAAGCCTTTGTCACTGAACCGCGATTGAACGTTTCGCACAAGCGACGAGTTGCGGATTTTGCGCCGAGCCGTTCAGAGGCCCATCGCTTTATATGCGGCTTTTAGGTTCGCTTCCGCCACGGCGCGCGCCTTTTCTGCGCCGATCGCAAGCAAGCGGTCCAGCTCGGCCGGATCCCGTTGCAGCTGCGCGAGGCGCTGGCCGATCGGGCGCAAGGTCTCGACCATCAACTCGGCGAGGGCCGGCTTGAACGCGCCGAAGCCCTGGCCCGCGAAACGGCCCAGCACGTCGCCTACGGTCTCGTCGGACAGCGCGGAATAGATGGTGACGAGATTCTTCGCCTCGGGTCTTCCCTCCAGCTCGGCCGGGTCGGCCGGCAGGAGGTCGGGGTCGCTCTTCGCTTTCTTGACCTTCTGCGCGATCAGGTCGGGATCGTCGTTCAGGTTGACCCGGCTCATGTCCGACGGATCCGATTTGGACATCTTCGCCGCGCCATCGCGCAGGCTCATGATCCGCGCCGCGGCGGGCGGGATCGTCGGTTCGGGCAGCACGAACAATTCGACACCATAATCGGTGTTGAACTTGGTCGCGATGTCGCGCGCCAGTTCCAGATGCTGCTTCTGGTCCTCGCCCACCGGGACGTGCGTGGCATTGTAGAGCAGGACGTCCGCCGCCTGCAGCACCGGATAGGTGTAGAGCGCGACCGACGCGCCCTCGCGATTCTTGCCCGACTTGTCCTTGAACTGCGTCATGCGATTGAGCCAGCCGACCCGCGCGACGCCGTTGAGCAGCCAGGCGAGTTCGCTATGCGCGGGCACATCGCGCTGGCGGAACAGGGTGGCGCGGTCGGGGTCGATGCCGCAGGCGATCAAGGCCGCCGCCATCTCGCGGATTGCACGGTGAAGCTCGGCCGGCTCCTGATACTGGCTGATCGCGTGCAGGTCGGCGAGGAAGAAGAAGCAATCGCCGCCGGTCTGCTCCAGAGCGTCCTGCATCCGCACCCAGTTGCGGATCGCGCCCAGATAATTGCCGAGGTGGAGATTGCCCGTAGGCTGGATGCCGGAAACGATGCGCATAGTGGGCGCGCCTTCGGGCAGCCGGCCCGGAACGTCAAGCGCCGCCGCTCCAGGGAACGGCGGCGCTTCTTGTCAGGACCCGACGATTACCAGGGCTTGGTCTTGGTCTTCGTCTTGGTCTTGGTCTTGCCCGTCACCGGATCGGTGACGGTCTTCTGCGTGGTGGTGGTCGAAGCCGGGATCGCCGGATCGCCCGTCGTCACCGTGGTCTGTGCCGCGACGGGCGCGGCCGGATCGGCAGCGGTGGTCACCGTGGTGGCAGCCGGCACCGTCGGGTCGGTGCTGGTGGTTACTGTGGTCGAGGCGGGCGGCGTCATCGGCGTGCCGCTGGTCGAAACCGTGGTCTGGGTCGTGCCGGTCACCGGGTCCGGTGTCGAGGTTGTCGTGGTCGTCGTCTGGGCGATGGCGGCTGACGCAAGCGTCATGGCCGCACCGATCATCAGGATACGCATACTATCTCTCCTGCATTGAACTTGCAGGAGGGTCCAACGCAAAAGGGACCGATCGGTGCCTTAATATGCGGTTCAGGCGCTCGCGGCGCGGCGGCGGAGCAGGAGCCTGATGTCGTCCAGCGCGAAGGCGCCGGTCACGAAGCTGGCGAGGAAATAGACGATCGCCCCGCCCGAACAGAGTATGATCAACGCCGCCACCCGGATCAGGAAGCCGCGCGTCAGATAAGGATCGGCATAGGGGCCGAGCAGCAGCAGGACGCCCCCCATCATCAAGGCTGCCAACAGCAGGCGCGGCACGCGGCGTCGCAGCTGCGCATCGGGAGCGAAATGGCCGCGCTTATGCAGCGTGAAATAGAGCATCGCGACGTTGACGCTGGAGGAGATGGCGGTCGCAAGCGGAGGCCCGTTGATGCCGATCGTCGGGATGAAGGCGATGTTGAGCAGAATGTTCACGCCGACCGATATGATGGCGTAGCGCACCGGCGTGCGCGTATCGGAGCGGGCATAGAAACCCGGCGTCAGCACCTTCACCAGCACGTAGGAAGGTAGGCCCAACGAAAAGGCGCTGAGCGCCCAAGCGACCCGGATCGTGTCGGTCGGCTTGAATGCACCGTGCTGGAAAATCCCTCGGACCAACGGTTCGGACGCGAAGATGAAAGCGGCGGTCGCGGGCAATGTTAGAAACAATGCGAGTTCGAGGCCGCGATTCTGCGTCTCCATCGCCTCGGTTTCGCGCCCCGTGCTGAGCAAGCGGGAGACGGTAGGCAATAGCACCGTGCCGAGCCCGATCCCGATCATGCCCAGCGGAAGCTGGTTGAGGCGGTCCGCATAGTTGATCGCCGAAATCGAACCCGCGGCGAGAAGATACCCGGCCAAAGAGGTCGAAACGGCCAGATTGATCTGGGAGGCGCCCGCGCCGGCGGCGGCGGGCAGGATCAGCTTGATCAGGCGGCGGACATCGTCATCGAAGCGGGGCCGCTTGATCCTCATGCTCACGCCCGCCCGCTGACATGCAAAGATCAGCCAGCCGAGCTGGAGTGCGCCCCCGACGGGGATCGAAATCGCCTGTACGCGCGCGGTTTCATAAGGATCGTGCCCATGAAAGAAGAGCAGGGCGCTCACCATTGAGACGTTCAGCAAGGCGGGCGCAGCAGCGCTTACCCAGAATTTGTTGAGGGAATTCAGGATGCCCCCCAGCAGCGAGGCCAGGCTGATCAGCATCAGATAGGGGATCGTGATCCGCGACAGCAGGACCGCAAAGGCGAATTGCGCATGCGTCGGTTGCTGTTCGTGAAAGCCCCCCGCCAGCGCCCAGGTCAGCGGCCAGGCGGCCACGATCATCAACACGGTCATGCCGAGCAGGATCGGAAACAAGACCGCCAGCGCCTGTTCGGCGAAGCGCACGCCTGCGGGAACCCCGCCATCTTCCGCGACCTTGCGGTTGAACATGGGGATGAAGGCCGCCGAGAAGGCGCCCTCCGCAAACAGCGAGCGGAACATGTTGGGCAGACGGAACGCCACGTAGAAGGCGTCCGACGCAAAGCTCGCACCGACATAGGTCGCCTGCAGCGTGTCGCGCACGAGTGCGAGCACGCGGCTGGCGAGCGTCAGGCCGCCGACCGATCCCAGGGATCGGGCGAGACCCACGTCTAGGCCGTGGCCCGGGCGGAGGCCCGGGTCTCAGGAGAGGAAGCGAAATAGAAACTCACGCAGGCCGCCCCCAATCCCGTTCGCGCTGAGCTTGTCGAAGCGTCGCCTTTCTTCTCACCTGAGCAAGAAGAAATACAGGGCTTCGACAAGCGCAGCCTGAACGGGGATAAGTTTCCCTTACGCCTGGCCGGCGGGCTCGTTCTCGGCGAGCTGCGAGGCCTGCTGCGCCTGCTGCATGTACATCGCGCCGAAATCGATCGGGTCGAGCAGCAAGGGCATGAAATTGCCATCGCGGGTGACGTCGGCGACGATGCGGCGCGCGAAGGGGAAGAGCAGGCGCGGCGCTTCGGCATACAGGAAGGGCGACAGCGCGTCGGCGGGCACGTTGCGCGCGCCGAACAGGCCGGCATAGACCAGCTCGACCGCGAAGATCGTCGAGCCGCCATCGCCCTGCGCGCGCACTTCGATCTTCATCGACACTTCGTGGACGTCGTCCGCCACCGGGGCGACTGAAATGTGGAACTGGACGTCGATCTGCGGCTGGACTTGCGCCTGATAGATGCCCGGCGCGGCCGGATTCTCGAACGACAGGTCCTTCACATATTGCGCGATCATGCCGATCTGCGGCGCGGTATCCTCGCCATTGGGTACTGCGGTGTTGATCTCGTCGGCCATGGCGTCTCTCTGTCCTGGATTGTCTGTGGAGCGGGCCGGCCGTTGTGGCGCCCGCGAGCGGGCAAGCCGCTAGCAGCCCCTTAGGCAGAGGGCAATGCGGAACCCGGGCGATGTGCGGCGAGTCTAGCAGGTGCCCGGTTTGTTTGCAGATCGGCCCCTTGCACCCTATGTAGGGGGCGATATGGGAGGTCCGGTGACCACGTTGATCGTTCTTGCGCTCGTTTTCGTCTTTGTCGCGCTTCGTTTGTGGAGCGTGCTCGGACGCCGCACGGGCCATGAACAGGCGCCGCTCGTGAAGCCGGAAAGCGTGCCCACGGTGCGTGGCGTGTCGCTGAAGACACCTGATGCCGAGCGGCTTCCCGCTCCCGGCGCGGAACCCGCTCCTTCGGCCAGTGCGGCCTCGGGCCTGCGTGCGATCGGCGCCGCCGATTCCCAGTTCGACGTGAGCCGCTTCGTCGAGGGCGCCAAGGCCGCCTACGGCATGGTGCTCGAAGCTTATTGGAAGGGCGATCAGGATTCGCTCGACAAGATGGTCGATCCGGAAGTCGCGCACAGCTTCGCCCAGGCGATCCACGAGCGGGAGGAAGCGGGCGAGACGCTCGACAACCGGCTGGTCTCGATCGAGCAGGCGCAGATCGAAGATGCGCGGATCGAGGATGGCGTCGCGCATATCCGCATCCGTTTCGACGCGGATGTGGCGGCGGTGACGCGCGACCGCGACGGCAACGTCATTGCGGGCTCGATGAGCGACGCGGTGCCGACGCACGACGTCTGGACCTTCAGCCGCCCGGTCAAGTCGCCCAATCCGAACTGGATGCTCACCGAGACCGACGAAGCGGCCTGACCCCAAAATGCGGGGAGGCTCCATCCGGCTTGGATTCGCGCTTGCCGCGACTCTTTTCGTCGCCGCCTGCTCGACCACACCGCATCGCCCGCCCCACGGCGAGACGCCGCCGCCCTCGCGGCCCCAGCCCGCCGAGCCGGCCAAGCCACCGCCCCCGCGCAATGCGCTGGAAGCCGGCATATCTGCCGGGCCGCCCGTCTCGTCGCTCGACCTTACCGCCGACCAGGCGTCCGCGGTGCGCGATGCCTTCAAGGCATCCTGCCGTTCGCTGCTCAAGCGCAAGGACCTGACCGGCCTCACGCAGCCTGCGGACTGGGCACCGGCCTGCGCCGCGGCAGCCGTACCCGACAGCGATCCGGTCGCCTTCTTCCAGAATCAGTTCGAAACCGTCCTTGTCGCCAACGGCGCGCTCTTCGCGACCGGTTATTACGCACCCGAGATCGAGGGCTCGCGGACGCACGACCCGGGCTATGACGTGCCCGTCTATCGCCGCCCGCCCGATCTGGTGGAGATGGACAGCGGGATCGCGGCAGGGGGGCCTCCCACGGGCAAGAAGGTGCGCGGCCGCATGCAGGATGGCGAGTTCGTGCCTTATTACGATCGCGCCGCGATCGATGCCGGCGCGCTTGCCAACCAAGGGCTCGAAATCGCCTGGGTGCAGGATCCGGTCGAATTGTTCTTTCTGGAGATCCAGGGCTCGGGCCGGCTTCACCTGCCGGACGGCAGCTACATGTGGATCGGCTACGATACGCAGAACGGCTATAATTATACCGGCATCGGCAAGGTGATGCGCGATCGCGGCCTGATCGGCCCGGGGACGACCTATGCGACCTCGATGCAGGGCATAAAGGCCTATCTCGCCGACCATCCCGACCAGCGTCAGTCGCTGATGGAGGAGAATAAGAGCGTCGTCTTCTTCCACGAGCTTCCGGGCGGCGCGCCTTTGGGGGCGATGGGCGCGCCCGTGGTCGGCCATGTCAGCGTCGCCGCCGACCCCAATTTCACGCCCTTGGGTGCGCCGCTCTGGCTCTCCTCCGACCGGGTAGAGGCGAATGGCCTATGGGTCGCGCAGGATACGGGCGGCGCCATCAAGGGTGCGAACCGCGTCGATACCTATTGGGGAGCGGGCGTGATCGCCGCAATTACTGCGGGCGGCATGTCGGCGCACGGCCAGATGTTGATCCTGGTCCCGCGCGGAACGCTCGCGAAGCTCCAGCCGCTTCTGATCCAGCAGCAGACCAGTGCCGCCGGGGCGACGCCTCAGCGCTGAGGAACGCGCGCTCTGGGCGCGCGTCGCGGCGACGGTGACGCCTTTCGAGGGCAAGTCGGCGGAAAAGGCCGAAATGCCGGCCGAAGCGCTCCTGCCGCCGGTCAAGCGCAAACCGATCGCACGCGCATTACCCCCACCCAGGCCCGCACGGCTCAACGAGCCTGCGCCCCCCGAAACGCTTGACGGCGGCTGGGACAGGCGGCTGCGCAAGGGGGCCGTCTCGCCCGACCGCACTATCGATCTGCACGGCCACACGCTCGCCACCGCCGCCAATGCGCTGGAACATGCATTGGCACGCGCGGTGATGGACGATGTGCGCATATTGCTTGTGATCACGGGCAAGCCGCCCAAGCCCGATACGAAGGGCAGGGGACTCATCCGCGCCGCTATCGGAACCTGGCTCGGCAGCTCGGGCTATCGCGACCGCATCGCGGCGGTCCGCAGCGCGCATCCCCGCCATGGCGGCACGGGCGCGCTCTACGTGATCCTCAGGCGAAAACGCGGCGAATGACGCCTTCATAAATGTCGGTCAGGGCGTGGAGGTCGGGGATCGCCACCGCTTCGTCCAATTTGTGCATTGTCGCGTTGATCAGCCCGAACTCGACCGTGGGTGCCAGCTTCGACAGGAAACGCGCGTCCGACGTGCCGCCGGTGGTCGAGAATTCGGGCGTCACGCCCGTCACATCCTGAATCGCCGCGCTTACCAGGGCCGACAATTCGCCGGGCGGGGTCAGGAAGGCTTCGCCCGAAATCCGCGCGATCACGCGCGCCTGCGGCGCTTCCTCGGCGACGATCGCCTCGACCATCGCGACCAGGTCGGGACCGTTCTGCATATCGTTGAAGCGGATATTGAGCCGCGCCCGCGCCATTCCCGGAATGACGTTGGTCGCGGCATTGCCGGTATCGACGTCGGTGAATTCCAGGTTCGACGGCTGGAACCATTCATTGCCCCGGTCCAGCTCGATCGCCGAAAGTCGCGACACGATCCGCGCCAGCGCGGGGATCGGATTGTCCGCCAGATGGGGGTAGGCGACGTGGCCCTGCGTGCCTGGGACCTCGATCCACATATTGACGGATCCGCGCCGCCCGATCTTGATCGTATCGCCCAGCCGCGCGGAAGATGTGGGCTCGCCGACCAGGATCAGATCGGGCCTGTGGCCCTGCGCCTTCATCCATTCGATGATCGCGGCGGTGCCGTGGATCGCTGGCCCTTCCTCGTCGCCGGTGATGATGAAGGCGAGTGTGCCCTTGTGATCGGGCACGCGCTTTGCGGCGGCGATGAAAGCGGCGAGCGCGCCCTTCATGTCGACCGCGCCGCGCCCGTAGAGCAGGTCGCCGTCGATACGCGGGTGAAATGCGTCTTCGGTCCAGCCGCCGCCCGGCGGAACGACGTCGCTATGACCGGCAAAAGCGAAAAAAGGGGCGCCCTGTCCCCGGATCGCGAACAGATTCTCGACCGGGCCGTCGGGTGGGCTGCCGTCGGTGAAGCGGTGGACTTCGAACCCCTGCGCCTCAAGCGCATAGGTCAGCACATCCTGTGCGCCCGCATCCTCCGGCGTGACGCTGGGGCAGGCGATCAATTGCTGGGTGAGAGTGACAGGATCGAGCGGCATAGCCGGGCGGTAGCGTGACCGCCCGGCGTTGCCTAGACTCTGGTCGCTTTAGCGTCCGCCGCCGCCGGTCCGCTTGACCGCATTGCGGTGCTGGCCGGGCGCACCCTTGCGCGGGCCGAAGCGGCGCTTGGGCGCACCACCCGCAGGCCGCTCGCCATCGCGCCCGCCTTCGTGGCGGCGCTGGCCCTGGCCCTGACGCGGGCCGCGATGTGAATGCTCGCGCGGCTCGTTCTTGGCGGGCTTGGGCAGTTTTGCCTGCTCGGCCAGGAAATTCTCGGGCAGCGGCACGATCGTCGGGCGCACGCGGGTGAGTTTCTCGATCGAGCGCAGATAGGGCTTTTCGTCATCCGCCACGAACGAGATGGCGAGCCCGGTCGCGCCGGCGCGCGCGGTGCGGCCGATGCGGTGGACATATTGCTCGGCCACGTTGGGCAGCTCGAAGTTGAAGACGTGGCTCACGCCCGACACGTCGATGCCGCGCGCGGCAATGTCGGTCGCGACCAGGATCGGCGCCCGGCCCGCCTTGAACTCGGCCAGAGCGCGCTCGCGCTGCGGCTGGCTTTTGTTGCCGTGGATCGCATTGGCGGCGATGCCGGCGGCGGTCAGATGCTTCACGACGCGGTCGGCGCCATGCTTGGTGCGCGTGAAGATCAGCGCGCGGTCGATCGTCTCGCGCTTGAGCGTCAGCGTCAGCAACGCCTGCTTCTCCGCTTGATTGACGAAGGTCACATATTGCTCGACCCGCTCGGCGGTGGTCGAAGGCGGCGCGACCGAAACCTTGACCGGATTGGTCAGGAAGCTGTCACCTAGGTCTGCGATTGTCTTCGGCATGGTGGCCGAGAAGAACAGGGTCTGGCGCTTCTTGGGCACCAGCTGGTGGATGCGCTTCAGCGCATGGATGAAGCCCAGGTCGAGCATCTGGTCGGCTTCGTCGAGGACGAGGATTTCGACGTCGCGCAGCGTCATCGCGCGCTGATCGATCAGGTCGAGCAGGCGGCCCGGCGTGGCGACGAGGATGTCGACGCCGCCCGAAAGCTGGCGGATCTGGCGGTTGATCGGCACGCCGCCGAACACGGTCAGGACCGACAGGCGCAGATTCTTGCCGTAGGCGGTGAAGCTCTCGGCGATCTGGCTGGCCAGCTCGCGCGTCGGCGCCAGCACCAGCATGCGGCAACCCTTGATCGGGCGCGGCTTGGCGTCGGCCGCCAGGCGATGGAGCGACGGCAGCGCGAACGCCGCGGTCTTGCCGGTGCCGGTCTGCGCGATGCCGCACAGGTCGCGGCCTTCCAGCACGACCGGGATGGCCTGTGCCTGGATCGGGGTGGGGTTTTCATAGCCCTTGGCGGCAAGCGCCTGCTGCAGAGGCGCGGCGAGGCCGAGGTCGGAAAATTTGGTCAATTGATGCACTTTCGTGTGCGCGAACAACGGCCCGGGACGCAAAGCATCTCGAACCGCGGCAAGCGGGTTCATGAGACGACCCGCGTGAAAGGGGAGCCCTTGGCTAACAGCACCTCAAGGGGGGCACGACCCGCTCAGAGCGGAAGTTCACGCTGCCCGACCGGACGCACGAATGCATCGGTGCTGACGCGCATATGGCTTATTGCAGCTGCGAAAGCAAGGTGTCGCGGCAAGGATGGCCTCGCCTTCCGCGTCGCAGCAAACGGACGTGCCTCTCGACCGGGCACGACCAGACGCTAAGGTACATGGCGTGACCCGCATCGCCGCAGCCCTCCTCGCCCTTTTCGCCACCACGTCCGCTCAGGCCGCACTTTCGCCAGCCGAGAAGAAGATGGTCGCCGCCGTCGACGCCTCGGGGAACCGCGATATCGCCTTGCTCCAGAAGCTGGTCGACCAGAATAGCGGCACCCGCAATTTCGAGGGCGTGCGCACGGTTGCGGGCATGATGCAGGCCGAGCTTGAGCCGTTAGGCTTCACCGTGCGCTGGGTGCCGATGCCGGAGACCGGCCGCGCGGGCCATCTCGTCGCCGAGCATAAAGGCCACGGCAAGCATATCCTGCTGATCGGGCATATGGACACGGTGTTCGAGAAGGACAGCCCCTTCCAGAAGATGACCCGGCGCGGCGACACGGTCGAAGGGCCGGGTGTCAGCGACATGAAGGGCGGGCTTGTCATCATGGTCTCCGCGCTGCGCGCTATGCAGGCGGCGGGGACGCTCAGGAATGCGGATATCCGGATCGTGCTGTCGGGCGACGAGGAAAGCGCGGGCCACCCGGTCGAGCTGGCGCGCGCCGACATGATCGCCGCGGGCAAATGGGCCGACGCCGCGCTCGAATTCGAAGGCCTGGCCCAGGTCGACGGCAAGGACGTGGGCTCGATCTCGCGCCGTGGATCGATCACCTGGACGCTCACTACGACCGGCCATACCGGCCATTCCGCGGGCATCTTCGGCAAGGAGGACGGGTTCGGGGCCAATTACGAACTGGCGCGCATCATCGACACGTTCCGCCGCGAGCTGCGCGAGCCCAATCTGACCTACAGCGTGGGCATCATGCTTGGCGGCGTCACCGCCACGCCCTCCGCCACTACCGAGGAAGCGGTCGGCGGCACCGCACAGGGCAAGGCCAATATCATCGCTGGCCAGGGCTATGCCACCGGCGACATACGCGCTCTGTCCAACGATCAGGCGATGCGTATCGAGCAGAAGATGCGCACGATCGTCGCCGATCACCTGCCCAACACCGGCGCGCAGATCAGCTTCAGCGAAGGCTATCCGGCGATGGCGCCGACCGAGGGCAGCCGCGCGCTTCTCGCGCAGCTCAACGGCGTGAATGCCGATCTCGGCCTGCCGCAGATGGGCGAGCTCGATCCGATGCGGCGCGGCGCGGGCGATATCGCCTTCGTCGCCCCTTATACCGATGGGCTGGTCGGCACGGGTGCCGCGGGCAATGGCGCGCACGCGATCGGCGAGACCGCCGACCTCACCAGTTTCCCGCGCCAGGCGAAGCGCGCCGCGATCCTGATGACGCGGTTGGGCAAGCAGAAGTCGGCCAAACCCTGAACCGCGTTTTTGCTATTCCGCTGTCTTCGGACTAGGCGGCGCGCAGCCTGACGCCGCTGCATTGATCGCACCAAATCGCGGCGCCCGCGTTTTCCATACCCCCATCCATTGAAAGATCTCGTTTCGTCATGCCTCCCTTTAAAGACCCCTCCTTCCAGGATCGTGCTGCCAGCGCAGCGCAGGCCAGGCAGCGCGCGCTGGAAAAGCTGCTCGCCCGTCCGCCGGTCGACCCGGCCGTGCTGGAAGAGCGGAAGGCGGCCCAGGCCCTGCGCGATGCCGAAGCCGCCCGGCTCAGCGAGGAGAAGAAGGCCGCCCGCGAGCGCGAGAAGGCCGAAAAGCGCGAGCGTGCCGCCGCATCCGTGCCGGCGCCGCGTCCGGAACTGACCGAGGCGGAAAAGAAGGCCGCCCGCGATGCACGCTATGCCGCGCGCAAGAATCGCAAGGGTCGCTGAGGTTTGATCCCGCTTGAACTGCTCGACACGGCGGATCTTCCCGACGGCGGCACTCTGCGGCTGATGCGGCGCGGGCAGGATTACATGATTCTGTTCGGCCGCAACGAGCTGATGAGCAGCCGCCTGCGCGGCTCGGAGGAGGCGCTTGCGACGCTCGCCTACGAGCGCCTTAAGGGGCGGCAGCGACCGCACATGCTCATCGGCGGCCTCGGCATGGGCTTCACCTTGCGCGCGGCGCTCGCGGTGCTGCCCGGTGACGCCCAGGTCACGGTGGGCGAATTGGTGCCCAAGATCGTGGAATGGGCACGCGGGCCGCTCGCGCATCTGTTTGAGGACAGCCTCGACGATCCGCGCGTGGATATTCAGGTGCGCGACGTCCATGAACTGATCGCCGGATCGCGCGGCGCATATGACGCAATCCTCCTCGATGTGGACAATGGGCCCGACGGCCTGATCCACATGGCCAATGACCGGCTCTACGGCCCGGAGGGGCTTCGCGCGGCGCATGGCGCATTGCGGCCCGGAGGCGTGCTGGCAATCTGGTCGGCCTATCCCGACAAAGCCTTCACCGATCGCGTGCGCCGTGCGGGTTTCCGCGTGGACGAAGTGAAGGTCCGCGCGACGGGAGGGCGGAAAGGTGCCCATCACGTCATCTGGATAGGCGTGCGGAGCTAGGGTTCGGCTTTGCGTACGAGCCGGTGCGGCTCGCCGAAGCGAAACAAAAAGCGCGCGCCTTGATCTGCGGCGCCCTTCGGCCCACATGGCAGCCATGCTGATCGAGACCGAAACCACGCCCAATCCGGCGACGCTCAAATTCCTTCCCGGCCGCCCAGTGATCGAATCCGGGCCGCCCCGCGATTTCGCCGATGCGGAAGAGGCGGAAGCCTCGCCGCTTGCCGAAGCCCTGTTCGGGCTGGGTGATGTCGCGGGCGTCTTCTATGGGCGTGATTTCATCGCGGTGACGGCAGGGGAGGGCGCCGACTGGCGCGACCTGAAGCCGCAGGTCCTGTCGATCCTGCTCGATCATTTCTCGTCGCAGGCGCCGCTTTTCCGCGCGGGCACGGCGGCCGATATCCATATCGACGACGATGCCGGCGAATGGGCGGAGAATCCCGAGGACGCGGATATCGTCGCGCAGATCAAGGAGCTGATCGACACGCGCGTCCGTCCCGCGGTCGCCAATGACGGCGGCGACATCGTTTATCGCGGCTTCGACAAGGGCGTGGTCTATCTGGCGATGCATGGCGCCTGCTCGGGCTGTCCCTCGTCCACCGCGACGCTCAAGCAGGGCATCGAGCAATTGCTCAAACATTATGTGCCCGAGGTGACCGAGGTCCGCGCGGCCTGAACTCCGCCCATAAAGGGGAAGCCTATGTCCACGCCGCTCAACGACGAGGCCCTCGACCGCGTCTTCCGTACCGCGCGCACCTATAACGGCTATATCGACAAGCCGGTCGGTCAGGATCAGCTGCGCGCGATCTGGGATCTGCTCAAATGGGGACCCACGTCCGCCAATCAGGAGCCCTTGCGCATTGTCTGGTGCGTGAGCCAGGAGGCCAAGGAGAAGATCGCCCAATTCTGCTCCGCGCAGAATGCGCCCAAGGTGAGGAAGGCGCCCGTCACCGCTATCCTCGCGATGGACATGGAATTTTACGAGAAGCTGCCGCGGCTCTTCCCGCATACCGACGCCCGCGCCTGGTTCCTCGGCAATGACGGGCTGATCCAGGAATCGGCGTTCCGCAATTCGACATTGCAGGGCGCTTATTTCATCATCGCCGCGCGCATGCTCGGGCTCGACACCGGCCCGATGTCGGGTTTCGACACCAACAAGGTCAACGAAGCCTTCTTCGCGGGCACCTCCTACAGGGCCAATTTCATTTCGACGGTCGGCTATGGCGATCCGGCGAGCATCTTCGACCGGCATCCGCGTCTCGACTTCGACGAGGCGAACCAGATAATTTGACCTGATGATTGCTTTGGTGATCGAGACGGCGACCGCCGCCTGCTCGGTGGCGCTGCTCGATGGCGACCGCATCCTAGCCGCGCGCCACGAGCTGGTCGGGCGCGGCCATGCCGAACGGCTCGTGCCGATGATCGGCGAGGTGCTGGCCGAGGCCGGGCAAAATCGTGCCGACCTGATCCAGGTCGATTGCGGGCCGGGCAGTTTCACGGGTATCCGGGTCGGTATCGCCGCGGCGCGCGGATTGGCGCTTGCCTGGGGTGTGCCTGTTTCGGGCTTCAGCGCGCTCGCGCTGATTGCCGCGACGGCGAAGGAGGATGTCGGCGTGGCGCTTTCGGGGGGGCATGGCGAATTGTTCGTCCAGCGCTTCGCCCGCGCGCCTCTGACGCCGGTCGATGCGCTCCGGTCGCTCCGGCCGGAGGCCGCCGCGCAAGCCGTTCCGGACGATCTCGTGCTGGGCTCGGGCGCGGAAGCGCTGGTCGCGGCGCGCGGCACCGGACGTGCCGAAGAGGTTTTTCCCAACGCCGCCGACGCCCGCCTGCTTCCCGCCGCTTTGACCGCGCTGCCGCCGACCCCGCTTTACGGCCGCGCGCCCGATGCGAAGGTCCCGCAATGACCTTCATGCTCAGGGAGGGCGATGAGGGCGATATCGACGTGCTGATGCAGGTCATGACCAATGCGTTCGATCCCTTGTTCGGCGAAGCGTGGAATGCGGGCCAGTGCCTCGGCATCCTCTCGCTGCCCGACGTGTGGCTGAGCTTCGCCGAGCAGGATGGGCGCACCGTCGGCTTCGCGCTCAGCCGCCTGTTGATGGATGAGGCCGAATTGCTGCTTCTCGCGGTCGAGCCGCATGCCCGCGGCCACGGCATCGGCCGCGCGCTGATCGAACGGACCGTAGCGATCGCCGCCGAGAAAGGCGCGCACCGTCTTTTGCTGGAGGTGCGCGACGGCAACCATGCCTTCGATCTCTATCACGAGGCCGGGTTCGGCGAGATCGGGCGCCGCCGCGATTATTATCGCGGACTCGACGGCACCACGCGCGACGCGCGCACGCTCGCCCGCCCGATCGGCGATCGCTTCGCCTGACTCTACTTCCAACCTCTGTGCAAAGCCGGTAGGAATGCGGACGATGACCCGCTCGATCGACGTTGAGGCGCTCTGCGCCGACAAGGGCCTGCGCATTACCGAGCAGCGCAAGGTCATCGCGCGCGTCCTGTCGGAATCGGAGGATCATCCCGATGTGGAGGCGCTGCACGAACGCGCCGCCGCGATCGATCCGGGCATCTCGATCGCGACCGTCTATCGCACGGTTCGCCTGTTCGAGGATGCGGGCATCCTCGAACGCCATGACTTTGGCGATGGCCGCGCGCGCTACGAAGCGGCCGCGGAAACCCACCACGACCATCTGATCGACGTCGAGACCGGCAAGGTGATCGAGTTCGTCGATGCCGAGCTGGAAGCGCTCCAGAAAAGGATTGCCGAGAAACTGGGCTTCCGTCTGGTCGATCACCGCATGGAATTGTACGGCGTCTCGCTCGACCGGAAGGACTGAGTTTCTTCCATGACTTTTCGCATGGTGGCGCGCGTGCTGGTCATGGCGGTGCTGCTCCTCGCCTATCTGCCGGTTTTCGGGCTGTTTCGGCTGTTCGGGGGCGGTCGATCCATCGTCCGCTCCTACCTCGGTTGGGTCGCCTGGCTGCTCGGGCTGCGCATCACGGTGAGGGGCGTGCCCGTCACGGGCAATGCGCTCTACGTTGCAAACCACATCTCCTGGCTCGACATCCCCGCGATCGGCGGCACCACCTATGCGCGCTTCATCGCCAAGTCGGAGATTGCCGGCTGGTCGCTGATCGGCTGGCTCGCCAAGCTCGGCGGCAGCGTCTTCGTCCGCCGCCAGATGCGAAGCGAGACACGCGTTCAGGCCAATGCGGTCTCGGCGGCGTTGAAGGAGGGCGTACCGGTCGTCCTGTTCCCCGAAGCCGGGACCGGCGATGGGGTCGCGCTCTCGCCCTTTCGTCCGTCCTTGTTCGTATCCGCCAATGAAGCGGGCGTGGCGGTCCAGCCGGTCGTGCTCGATTATGGTGCCCGCCAGGAAGAGATCGCCTGGCCCGACGGCGCAGGCTTCGTCAGCGAGATGAAGCGCATGCTCAACCGTCCCGCGCCTGTGGCGCTGACGCTGCATTTCCTGCCGCCGCTCGACGGGGCGACAGTCGACCGCAAGCAGCTCGCGGCGCAGACCCACGCCGCGATTTCGAAGGTACTAGAGCTATAATCTCCGCAGAGCCTATCCGGCTCGGGCGGCCTCTAAATATTGAATGGCCGCTACGGGGTGGTTTTCCGACCGTCTGCTTTCGGTTGCACGCCACGGGTTAGCAGACGATCACGGGACCCCTGGAGGGTGGCTAGGTTTGACGTCTTTCCCCGTCGGGCGTTAAACGCGAAACTAGGAGATAACGAATGTATCCCCTTGTCGCGCTCTTTGGGCTGGTTGCCAGCCAAGCAACCGCGGCGGCCCCTCTTGAGCAGGAACAGCGCCAAGCGCCACGACCCGATACTGAGCCAAGTAAGCCTGATCGAGCGCGAACTGTCATTGGCGGCGAAAAGGGTAAAGGAGAGGCTACTGGCCCTTCGCAACCGAGCGTTCCTGCGAAAAGTGTATTAGCAGGCTATCAACAATCATGTCCCGGCTCTCACGATGGAGAAGTCGTTGTTTGCGCACACCTCCAGGACGAAACGTACAGGCTGAGACCGCTTCCCGACAAATACGAACACGATAATCCTTTAGGCCATATCTTAGATGTCCAGATCGCACCCGGCGTGCATATACATGGCGTAGGTATTCGCATCACATTTTAGGCAGCTTGGCGAGCTTGGCTTCTGGCAGCAGGTGGCTAACGGATGATATCGCGCGCTCTACCGAGAAGATGCCGTGACCGCAGTGAGGTCGAAAACAGCCATTGTATGCGATGGCGGCTACGGGGTGGTTTTCGGTCGGAGCGCTTTTGAGCCCCCAACGTCAATTAGCGGTCCTTGGCATTACGTCGCCGAGCGGGCTTGTCGTCGTCACGGCGAAGCAATCGCCTGTTCAACGCCATAGCTAAAAGTTGATCCCACCAGTACAGCGCAAGGGCGACGGGGACGGCTAAGGCAACCCAGAGAAACGTCATCACGTCACGTGCCGCACCAATGATTGGGGTGAACGAGTCTAAGACTGCTAGCAGGCAATGCAAGCTTAGCTATGAATGGCAACAATTGGGTCGCAAGCCGCCATTGACGCGATCCGGTCCGGAATGACGGGAACTGGTGGAGAGCGGACATAGGCCCCCACGCAATGATTTCGTGGCAGGCACTCGGACGGCGCTCGTCGCTTTTGCCGTCAGGATCAGAACATGCATAAGAGCAAATCATGAGCACTTCTTTTAGCCGCCGCCTTTTCCTCGGTACCGCTACTGCCGCCATAGCCGCGCCTCCCCTGTGGTTTCCGGCCCGCGCCAACAAGCCCGGCGATCTCACAACGACGCGCGCGCCCTTTGTCGAAGTGGAAATCGACAGCGGTCGGATTCGGGGCGGCCACAGCCGCGGCGCCCTAGCGTTCAAAGGCATTCCTTATGCTGGTTCGGTTGCGGGCAAGAACCGTTTCAAGGCGCCCCCGCCGGTCGAGCCGTGGAAGGGTGTGCGCGATGCCACCAAACTTGGCCCTCCCGCGCTGCAGCCGCCGAACACCACCTATGGCGAGAATGAGCCACCCTATAGCGAAGATTGTCTGGTGCTGAATGTCTGGACGCCTGCGGTCAAAGACGGCGGCAAGCGGCCGGTCATGTATTACCTCCATGGTGGCGGCTTCGAGACCGGCTCCGGCGGCCAGAACATTCAGGACGGATCGCATCTGGCTGCAACTCACGATGTGGTCGTGGTGGCCTCGAATCACCGGCTCGGCCTGTTCGGTTATCTTTATCTCGACGAGTTGGGCGGCACTGACCATGGCTATGTCCCCAATCCAGGCATGCTCGATATCTCGGCCAGCCTGCGATGGATAAAGCGGAACATCTCCACGTTCGGCGGCGACCCCCACAACGTCTTCGTCTTCGGCGAATCCGGCGGTGGGATGAAGACTTCGGTGCTGACGGCAATGCCCTCCGCCCATGGATTTTTCCATAAGGCGGGCGTGCAAAGCGGTCCCATGCTGCGGGGAGGCTCGAAGGAGGTCGCCACCGAAACAGCCCGCCGCGTGCTGGCCGGTCTCGGGTTGGGCTTAGGTGATCTCGGCCGGCTGTCCGATGTTCCGGCGGAGAAGCTTCTGGCGATTCAACTGGCAGGACGCGCGGGGCCGCTCGGAAAGCCCAGCAAGGAATGGCTCGCCTCGCATCCCAATCCGCCGTCGGGTATGCTGGGGTTCAATCAACAACCTGGCGGTTGGGGACCGGTGACGGACGGATCCGTGCTGCCGAGCGATCCCTTTAGCCCCGATGCCACGCCGCTCTCGGCCGGTGTGCCGATGTTGATCGGCAACATGGAGCAGGAAGCAACGTTTTTCGAACGCGACAACCCGGCCTTCTTCCATATGGATGAGGCGGCGCTCGCAACGCTGGCGCACCGGCGGCTCGGCGATATCGCCGATCGTGTGCTCGCGCTTTACCGCAAGACGCGGCCGCAGGCGACGCCGGCAGAAATCGGTATTGCCATCGAAACGGCCCTGATCTTCGGCACCGACACGGCGACACAGGCCGACCGCAAATCGAAACAGCCCGCGCCGGTTTACCGCTATCGCAACGACTTTAAGTCCAACCTGCCGATCGCGGACACGGATTGGAAATTTGGGGCTGGACACGCCTCCGACATTTCCTTGGTGTTCCTGGACTACGACATGCCCGACTTGGAAGGGAATGGACCGGGTCTCGCCGAGGCAGCGAAAGCGATCAGCAGTTATTTCGCCACCTTCGCCCGCAATGGCGTGCCCTCCGCAGCAGGACAGCCGGCTTGGCCGCGCTACGACACGACGACGCGCTCGGTGATGCTGCTGAACACGCGATGCAATGTTGTGAACGATCCCGACGGTGAGGAACGCCAGTTCTGGCAGACTTTGACGAGCCGTGTCTGAACGGCAAAACGGCCCGCCTCGCCGGATGCGACCTCATGTCCGCAATGTTGGATAGCGGACCTTCGGCTTTTAGGCGGCCGGCGCAATGTCACTGTTGCGGGGCAACACAGTGACCGACAACTCGGCCGCTCTCGCCCTGTCGAGGATCTCCGTTCAGCGTAGCTCTGCCGCTGTCCACATCCAGACGAGCCGCGCACCCGAAACAGTCCCTGATGCCTGGATGACCCTGTCCCGGAGAGGGGATCACCCGCCGAAGCGCAAGCCCACCCAAAGCGTCCGCGGGGCCGCGCGCTCGATCGTGCCGTCCGACGCGACGGTCGCTTCCACCAACGTGTTGGTCACATTCTCGGCGCGCAGTTCGAGCGACAGGCTGCCCGTCAGCGGGATGCCCGCGGTCAGGTCGAGCGTGGTTGCATGCTTGTCGACCCGGCTATTCTGGTCATCTTCGAACTGGCCCGACGTGTAGCGCAATGTCGCGGAGGCGGAGAGACCCCACAGGGATTCGCGCCCCAAAGTGACCGACGCCTGGTTTTTGGGCGTCTGCGCGGGCCGAAGCCCGTCGAGCGGCGCGGACAGGCCCGACCCGCGCACGCGCGCATCGGTATAGGCATAGGAGGCTGACAGGCGCCATTGGCCGTCGGTGACATGGCCCTCCAGCTCGATCCCGTCCGATCGGATCGCATCGAGATTGCCGCGCTGGCGATAGACGCCGCCCGCCGCGACGAAGCCGACGCCGGGGAAGGTGCCCGGGCCCTGGCCCAAGGTGATGTTACCGATCGCGTGGTCGAGAATGTTGTGGAAGACCGTGCCGCTGAATTTGATGTTGGGCAGCGGGCTCCAGTCGATCCCGGCATCCACCCCCTTCAACTTCTCCGGGTCGAGCGCCGGGTTGGCGGCGGTCGCGTCCGCGCCCGCGCGGAAGGGCCGATAGAGCTCGTTCAGCGTCGGCAGCCGCCAGCCGAGATAGGCCGCGGTCCGGATGTGCCAATGGCGCGCGGGCCGCCATGAAATGCCGCCGCGCGCGGTGCCCTCGGTTCCATTACGGTCGGGATAGTCGGTGTTGGTAAGGAAGGTGCCGGTGGCGAGCGTGCGCTCGCGCAGGCGCCCGTCGCTGATCGACCAATGATCGATCCGGCCGCCACCGGTCAGGATCCATTTGTCGTTGAGCGGCCAGCTAAGGTCGGCGAAGGCGCCGAGATTGGTGGTGCGTCCGCCCGCCTCGCGCTGGCGCGTCGGCTGGCCCGCGACATAGGTGAAATATTCGTCGGTCTCGCCCTCGGTATAGCGCGCATCCGCGCCCAGCCGCAGCTCGAGATTTCCCTCCATCGGCGGGCGCAGCTCGATCCGGCCGCCGATACCCGTCGCAGGCACGTTGAATTGGTCGAGCGTCTCGGTCGCCGCGGTTCGTCCCGCATTGGCGCTGGCGAAACCCGATTTGAACTGCCGCATCTGCAGGTAAGTCAGCGCCTCGAAGCCCCAGCGGCCATGGCCGACCAGCCGCAGGCTGGCGTCCGCCGCGGTATTGCTGTTGTCCGTCCCGGGCAGCCCGCGGTTCCGTTCGTCGCGCAGGATCAGCATGTTCGCCTGCAGCTCGGTATCACCGCCCACCGGAAAGACCGCGCGCGCATCCGCGCTCCCCTGCCGGTAGGGCGCGGCCTGATCGATCGGCCCCCGCTGGTCGCTTACGATCGGCACGAAGCCGTCGCCACGCTGATAGGAAGTCGACAGTGTGACGAAGCCTTCGCCCGCCGAGCTCGAAACCAGCGCATCGGCATCTATCGAATTGCGGCTGCCATAGGCGACCGCAATTGTCGCCGGGCGCAACTGCTCGGGTCCCGCGCTGTCGATCTCGATCGTACCCGCAAGCGCGCCCGGGCCGTAAATGCCGCTGCCGCCCCCCCGCGTGACGCGGATCTGGCCGATCCGCGCGGGGTCGAAGCCGGCGAAGGTGACCCAGCCGCCGAACGGGTCGATCTGCGGCACCCCATCCAGCACGATCATCGCGCGCGACGAGGCGTTGCCTCCCAGCCCGCGCATCGTCGCGCCCTGGCTGGTCGGATGCGCCGAACGGGAATCGGACCGGCGGAACTGGTCGAGCCCCGCGACGTCGCGCAGCACGTCCTCGATCCGGTCGCTCGCGGTCGCGGTCAGGCGCGTGCGGTCGATCGTGACCACGTCATAGGCTGCATCCCCCGACACCCGCCCCAGGCCCTCGCCGGTGATGACGATTTCGGCGGGCGGATCGGGCGGCAACGCGACGGGCATTGCGGCTCCTTAGCGGTCCCCGTCCATTTGTGGAGCGAAAATGCCCCTTCCGAAACGATCCGTGCGGCGAACCGCGCCCGTCTCAGGCCGCGCGCAGCTTGAGTTTGGACTTCAGCAATCGCGTCGCATCGGGCGCGGGAACGGGCTTGCTGAACAAATAACCCTGGATCGAGGTCGCGCCCTGCCTCGTGAGGATCGCGAGCTGGCTCTGCTCCTCGACGCCCTCCGCGGTGGTCTCCATGCCCAGCGCGTCGGCCAGGTCGATGATCGCTTTCACGATCGCCGCGGCGCCCGGGCGCGATCGAAGCGCGACCACGAACGAGCGGTCGATCTTGATCTTGTCGAACGGGAAGCTCTGCAGATAGCTCAGCGACGAATAACCCGTCCCGAAATCGTCGAGCGCGATCCGGACGCCCAGCCCGCGCAGCGTATGCAGCAATTGCAGCGTGCTTTCCGAGCGCTCGAGGAAGATGGATTCGGTGATCTCGATTTCCAGCCGTTCGGGCTTGAGGCCGCTATTCTGCAGCGCCTGCAATACGACATGGCTGAGGCCCGGCCGCTGGAACTGGATCGATGAGACATTGACCGCGACCCGGATATGGTCGGGCCATAGCGCCGCCTGACGGCAGGCTTCCTGGATCACCCAGGCGCCGATCTGCACGATCAGCCCGGTTTCCTCGGCCACGGGAATGAATTCCACCGGGGGGATGGAGCCGCGTTTGGGATGGTTCCAGCGCAACAGCGCCTCGAACCCGCCGACCCGGTCCGCGCTCAGGTGGAAAAGCGGCTGATAATGCAGATCCAGTTCGCCATTGTTGAGCGCCTGGCGCAGGTCGACTTCCAATGCGCGCCGCTCCTGCGCCAGCGCATTCATCGATTCCTCGAAGAAGCGATAGGTTCCCCGCCCGGCTTCCTTGGCCTTGTAGAGCGCGAGTTCGGCGCTGCGCAGCAACGTGTTCTGGTTATTGCCGTCGGCGGGGGCAATGGCGACGCCGATGCTGGCCTTGCTCTCCAACGCATGCTCGCCGATGTGGATCGGGGCTTCGACCGCCGCGAGCGCGCGGCGCGCCAGCTCGTCGATCGTGCCGGTGTCGCCGCTATAGGATTTGACCATCACGAACTCGTCGCCGCCCAGGCGCGCGACGAAGATGTCGCCCAGTTCCTCGCCCAGGCGGCTAGCGATCCGGCGCAACAATTCGTCGCCGGTCGGATGGCCGAGCGTGTCGTTGATCGCCTTGAAATTGTCGAGGTCCATACAGAGCAGGGCGACATGGCCGCCGCGCCGCTCGACCAGCCGCAACTGGTGGTCGAGATGCTGGTTGAAATTGGCGCGGTTGGGCAGGCTGGTCAGCAGATCGCTGAAGGCGAGGTGGGTGATGCGCTTCTCGCGCTCCACGATATCGGCGGACATGCGATTGAATGTCGCGGCGAGGCGGCCAAGCTCGTCCTGGCTGCTGACCGGCACGCTCGCGACCTGGCCGTCGGCCAGCTTGCCCGCCGCCGCGTCGAGCAGCGAGATCGGAAGCGTGATCGATCGCGCCATGCGCCACGTCGCCAGCACCACCAGGCCAAGGCCAAAGATGCCGATCACCGCGATCGCGATTTCGAGCGGCCGATAGGGGCTGAGCGCGAGACGCATCGGATATTGCAGCAGCAATACGGCGGGTGGTGCGCCCGGCACGGCCGGCAATGGCTTGGCGAGCGCGATCGACAGTCCATTGGGTCCATCGATGTCGGCAGGCTGGCTTTGATGCCAATTGGCTTCAAGGAAATGGCTGACCGCAGGATCGGGCGCTTCGGTGGCGGAATCGGCGCCGACCCAGCTGCCATTTGCCCGGCGTTCGTAAACGGCGGCGCTCAACGGGATCGCCGACAGCCGCTCCAGCCCACGCATCTCATGCTGGTCGAGCTCGGTCGCGAACACCACCCAGCCGGTCAAGGCGGGTGCCATGATCGGCGCCGCGACGATCTTGTGCGCCTGCCCGCCGAGCGGCGCCACGCCCGCGGTCACGCCTTCGTCGAGCTGGGTCGAAAGGGCCGAGGCCTGAGCGGTCTCGCGTGGATCGGCGAGGCCGGTGACCGTGCCGTTGACGTCGACAATGAAGGCGGTGCTCAGGCCCATTCGCTGGCGCAGGTTGGACAAGGCGGATTCGATCGTGTTGCGGTCATGCGTCGCCACCGCCGCACGGAAGCCGAAGTCGCGCGCGAGCAGGCCCGCCGCGGCACGCAGCTGGCTGGTCTGCTGATCCCATAGCCGGTCATAGACCGTGCCGTTCGCGACCAGTTCCCTGGTAACCTGGGCCTTCGAATTGTGCGCAACCACGGCATAAAGCAGCCCCGCCACGCACAGCATCCCGACCGCGAACAGGCCGGCATAAAGCACCGCCAGGCGCGTGCGCAGCTGGCGGAAACCGAAAAGGTGCCGGAGCCGCATGATCAGTAGCCCGTGCCCGGATCGTGAGGCGGGGTGCGCATCGGAACCGCGAACTTCTCGCCATGCGCCGTGCCTTCGCTCAGGATGGCGCCGCGCGAGACGATGTTGCCCGGCGCGCGCAGATAGGGATGCCAGACCGTGATGGTGATTGCGCCCGCCGGAATGTCGCGCAGCACGACATGGCCGTTTGCATCGGCCGTCTTGGCCCATGGCGTGTCGACCACGTCCAGATAGGCGATCATGCGGTCGTGAATATTGCAACCCAATGGCACGATGCCCGGCTTGTCGAACAGGACCGACTGGTTCTGTTGCTTGCTGGCGAGCTTGAGTTCAAATTTCTTCGCGGGCGAAAAGGAGTAAACGTGATGGCGAACCGGATCGTGGTTCATGAACGTCACGCTCGCCCCGACCGGGACCGCCGCGACGAAAGGGTGGAACTGGATATCCTGCTGGTCGATCACGTAGCTGCCGCCGGCATGCGGATGCGGGGTCGCGCGCGCCGCCAGATGGACCGAGACGACGGCGTCGCGGACTGGCGCACCGTCGGCGCCGCGCACCTGCACGTCGAGATCCGCCGCATATGCCGGTGCCGGCAGCGCCGCCGCGCTCCAGGCACAAAGCAAGGTTGCCGTCCAGATGCGCGCGCAGGACATTCCGTGACGCGTATCACGGGAATCTGAGCAAAAAACTAACCGTCGCGGCGGTTTCGCGAAATTTAACCTCGCGTGGCCGCGCGCAACCGCAGGGTAAGGCGCAGGATATTCTGATTCTGGCGCGGGGCCACACCCTCGCGTAGCCGCGCATCGCGACGGCTTTCGATATGGAGCGCCTCGCCCAAGAGGGTCGCCTGGCGCAGCAAGGGCCAGCGCACCGCCGCGGTGGCCGCCCAGCCGGTTTCGTCGTCATCCGCCACGACTTCGCTGCCATGATTGCGTGTGCTGAACGCCTCGATCCGCCCCGAAACCGAGCCATGCGCCATCTGACGGGTCCCGAGCAGGAAGGCCGAACGATAGCGCATATCGATCCAGCGCACATTGCCCGCACCCGGAAAGCCCATGACCGTGGTTCCGTCGATCGCCTGCGCGGTCAGCCTGGTCTTGCCATCCAGGTCGAGCGTCGCGCCGACATGATCGAAGCGCGTATGCCAGCCCCATTGCAATTCCGCGTCGAACGCCGCCGGATCGGCGCGATTGTCATAGTGGAAATATTGGATCTGGAACGGCCCTGGCGGCGCCCAGGTGAGTTTCGCATACCAGCCGACGCGATGGTCGAGGTCGATCATCGGCCGCGTCTCGCGCGCCTGCACGTTGCGCATGAAGCCATTCATCGCCGGCAGCGGCTGATAGCTGAGCAGGGTCGCTTTCTCGTCGTGCAATGCCCAGCCGCGAAAGGTGAGCAAGGTGCCGGCGGTATCGTTCAGCTCGAACGCGGCGCCGGCAAGCGACAGGCGATGGTCGCCGATCAGCGTGCTGAATGTCGCCTCGACGCCCGCGACTTTCACTTCCTCGCCGATCCAGCTGTTTATCGCCGATGGCGTCACCGTCTCGACCACGGGCCATTCGCTGCCGCCATGCTCCAGGCTGACCGGCGGATAGAAGACGCCCGCGCGCAGGGTCATGTGGACGGTGCCGAAGGGGAGCGGCCGCCAGCGCAGATAGGCTTCGTTTACGTCGACGGCCTTGTCCTGGCCGTGCTGCGCGATCACCGAAACCAGCCCGCTCAGCGCCCAGCCGAAATCGGGTTGCACCACTACGCCCGCCTCGGTGGCATAAGGACGCACGCGCAGGCTATTGCCGTCGGGATTGCCGAACCGCGCCTTGCCCGTGCCGCCGATCTCGTCGCGATCGTTGATCCAGGCGCGCGGGCCGTCAAAGGCGGCAAGGTCGAAATTGGCGTAAGCCGTCAGCAACCCCGTTTCGGGTGTATCGGCGGCGCAGGCGGGGGCAGCGCACAGGAATGCGGCGGCGACGGCCATGCGGCCGGTCCGTCCGGAGGACGTGCGGAAGGACGCATTCCACCCCATTCAGCCCCCTTATGCCGATATGGTTAAGAGCGCCTTATCACGGATGGGTGCAAGGACGAGATCCCGATATGGTCCTGTCGTACCGGTTATCGGCGGACGTCGAGCCCGCCTTCCAGAAACGCCGCAAGGTCGCGGCGCGTGAACAGGCTCGCATCGCCCGGCAGGCTATGCTTGAGCGCGGTGATCGCCAGGCCCGACCGCGCCACATCCTCCAGGCTCATGCCCTCGATCAGTCCATGCATCACGCCGGTCGCAAAGGCATCGCCCGCGCCGATCCGGTCGACGATACCCGAAAGCAATATCTCGTCGGTCTGGAAGCCGCGCTCGGGCGTGTCGATCCGCGCCGACAGCCGATGGCGGTCGCTGTCCTCGACGTGGCGCGCGGTCGACGCCATCAGCCGCAGCTTGGGAAAGGCTTTGAATGCAGCCTCGGCCGCCTCGCGTCTCCGGTCCGCGCCGTCGCCCGAAACATGCCGGTCCAGCAACAGTGCCACGTCGCGATGGTTGCCGAAGAGGACGTCCGCATGGGCCACCAGTTGCGACAGCGTCTCGCGTGGGCGGCCGTCCCACCGTTCCCATAATTTGCCGCGCCAATTTCCGTCGAACGAGATCGGCACGCCGCGTTTGGCGGCCGCCTCGGCCGCCGCCAGCGCAGCCCTGGTGCCGTTGGGGCCGAGAGCGGGCGTGATGCCCGACAGATGCAGCCGCCCCGCGCCCTCGAGGATGGCATTCCAGTCCCAGCAATCCGCGGGCGCTTCCGCGAAGGCGGAATGCGCGCGGTCATAGACCACCTCGGTCGCACGCAGGCCCGCGCCCGGGGTCACGAAATAGAGGCCCATCCGCTCGCCGCGGCGCTGAATCAGGTCGGTATCCACGCCTTGTGCGCGCAGCGCCTGAAGCGCCGCCTGGCCCAGGGGATTGTCGGGAAGCGCTGTCACCATCCGTGTCGGATGCCCGAGGCACGCGAGCCCGGTCGCGACATTGGCTTCGGCGCCTGCCACCCACACGTCCAGCCTGGCCGACTGCAGCAGCAATTCGCGGTTGGGCGGCGACAGGCGCAGCATGATTTCGCCGAAGAAGATGGTCGGCTTGGACGAAGTCATTCGGAGGCCTCTCGCTGATACCGGGGCCCTTTAAGCGCGGGCCGGCAAGAACCGCAAATCAGCGGCGCGGATCGAAATCGGGATGCTGCGCGCGGACATAGGCGGTCCATGTGTCATGGTTGCGGAAATCGAGGCCCCGATCCCATGCCGCGCCCGAATAATAGACGAAGGGCTCGCCCGGCTTTTCGCGCAGGATGACCAGATAATTGTCCGCATCCTCGGTGATCTTCACCAGCGCCTTCGGGTCGAACAGGATCGCGACTGCCATCGATCCCTTGCCCTCGGCGGGTGCGCTCCACACGCTCAGGAAGCCATGTGCGGCATCTTTCGTCATCTCTTCCCGGCCGGTCGCGGTGGTATGCTTGCCGATACCGATCCCGACCAGCAAGGGCCCCGGCTTGTTCGACCGCATCGTCGATACCAGCCGGGTGAAATTGGTGCCCAGCGGAAGCGTGAAGCGCCGCGTCTCGCTGACCGTACGTACCACGTCCACGGGCCAGGGCGCGTAGCTTACCTCGAAGCTCGCCACCTTGGGACCGGGATTGAGGATATGCACATTCCTGTAGTTGCGCGAGACCCAGAGCTTGTTGTCGTACCAGACGCCCAGCCCGCCCGCGCCGCGGAAGGTACGTACGTCGTAGAAATCGAGACCCTCGCCATGCTCGGCATGCTGGTCGCCCGAATGAAGCTGGCGCGCCATGAAGGGGTAGCGCACCGACTTGCCCCAGGCGTCGATGCCGGAACCCGACGGCGGTTCGAACGCCTCCAGCCTATGGCCGTAGATGCGATGTGCGGTCCGGTCATTTTCCCACAGCACATCGTCGTAGCGGTAGGGCGCGAGCTCGACCCGCGCCTCCGCGGCGTATGTGGCGGGTGGGGAAAGAGTGCCGGCATGGACCGGCTGGGCGAGCGCGACGGCGCAGAGCGCAAGGCGCAACATCATGGCAAGCCTCCCGTTCAGCTCGTTTTTGGGGCATGACCGCCCGCCCGTGTGCTGATAGCCAGCCCTCATAACGGAGAGGCGGGATGGCACAAAGTCTGAAGCTCCTGTTGGCGGCGCTGGCGCTTTGCTTTGCGCCGTCGGCAATGCGGGCCGAAAACCCGATCGCTGCGGCCGAGAGATTGGCCGACTGGCAGCTCGCCCGTCTTCAGGACACGACCGGCATGTCCCGGCAGATGGCGGAGACGGCTGATACGCGCTCCTGGATGCGCGCCGCTTTCTGGATCGGGCTGACGGCACTGGCCGACCATGATCGTGCACCCCGCTTCCATGACGCGATCCTGGCGATGGGACAGGGCAATGGCTGGAAAGCCGACGAGCGGCCCTATCACGCCGATTCCCAGGCGATCCTCCAACCCTATTTATGGGCGGCGCGAAACGGTGCGGGGCCGGTGGCGCGGGCTGGGGCCGGAGCCAAGTTCGATTACATTCTCGCGCATCCGCCGCTCGCGACGCTTGCCTGGTATCAGCCGCCCTCGGGTTATGACGACAATGAATGCCTGGTGCGCTGGTGCTGGTGCGACGCGCTGTTCATGGCGCCCGCGGGCTGGATCGAAATGACGCGTCAAACCCGCGACCCGCGCTATGCCCGGTTCGCGCTGTCCGAATTCTGGGCGACCACCAACTTCCTCTATGATCCGAAGGAGCGGCTCTACTATCGCGATAGCCGCTTCTTCGATCGGCGCGACGGGTCGGGCCGCAAGCTTTTCTGGGCGCGCGGCAATGGCTGGGTGTTCGCGGGCCTCGCGCGCATGATTCCGCTCCTGCCCAGGGGCAATGCCGACCGCGTGAGGATGGAAGTCCTTTTCCGCAGGATGGCGGAGCGGCTGATCGCGCTTCAGAAGCCTGACGGATATTGGGCGCCGTCCTTGCTGGCGCAGGACAAATCCCCGCCGGAAACTAGTGGTACCGGCTTCTTCACATATGGCCTCGCCTGGGGCGTGAGGACGGGCTTACTCGACCGCGCGACCTTCGAACCCGCCGCGCGCAGGGGCTGGGCGGCGCTCGAGCGCGCGATCCAGCCTGATGGGCGGCTAGGCTGGGTCCAGCAGGTCAGCGACCGGCCCGACCAGGTCGCGGCCGAGGACACGCAATATTATGGCGTCGGCGCTTTCCTGCTTGCGGCAACCGCGATCGCCGATCTCGATGGAAAATAGCGGATTGCAGGTCTAGGTGCGGGCAATCCGAGTCTCATGGAGGCGCCCGGTGAACGATCCTAACGATGTGACGCGCCGTACTGTCCTGGCCGGGGGCGCCGCTGCAGCCGGCGCTGCCGCCGCCCCGGCGATTGCCAGGGAACCTGCCGCCCCGCGAAAGGCTTCCTCCCCCATGATACCCAGGATGCAGGTTTCCCTGACCGTCAACGGCCAGGCCGAGACGCTCGATCTCGATCCGCGCGTGACCCTGCTCGACGCCTTGCGCGAGCATCTTCACCTGACCGGAACCAAGAAGGGCTGCGATCACGGCCAGTGCGGGGCCTGCACGGTCATCGTCAACGGGCGGCGCATCAACAGCTGCCTGACGCTGGCGGTGATGCACGAAGGCGACAAGGTCACCACGATCGAGGGCCTGGGCTCGCCCGAAAAGCTCCATCCGATGCAGGCCGCCTTCGTGAAGCATGACGGCTTCCAGTGCGGCTATTGCACCCCGGGCCAGATCTGCTCGTCGGTAGCGATGCTGAACGAGATAAAGGACGGCATTCCCAGCCATGTCACCGAGGACCTGATGCATGTCGGCTTCTCCGACAGCGAGGTGCGCGAGCGGATGAGCGGCAATATCTGCCGCTGTGCCGCTTATCCCAACATCATCGCCGCGATCCGGGAGGTGCAGGGCGCATGAAGCCATTCACCTACGAACGCGCCACCAGCGCGCAGGCCGCGGCCCAGGCGGCCGCCGCCCATCCCAACGCCAAGTTCATCGGCGGCGGCACCAATCTGCTCGACCTGATGAAATTGCAGATCGAGACTCCGGCGCACCTGATCGACGTCAATCACCTCGGCCTCGACAAGGTAGAAAGGACGGAGGATGGCGGCCTGCGCATCGGCGCGCATGTCCGCAACACCGATCTCGCCGCCGACAAGATCGTCCGCAAGGACTATGCCGTGCTGAGCCGCGCGCTGGTTTCGGGCGCGAGCGGCCAGCTTCGCAACAAGGCCACCACCGCGGGCAATCTGCTCCAGCGCACGCGCTGCCCTTATTTTTACGACACGTCCAAGCCCTGCAACAAACGTAAGCCGGGTTCGGGTTGCGCCGCGATCGGCGGCTTCAGCCGCAATCTCGCGATCATGGGCGTCAGCGACGCCTGTATCGCGACGCATCCGTCCGACATGGCGGTGGCGATGCGGCTGCTCGACGCGCGGGTGGAGACGATCAATCCGCACGGCATCACCCGCGCCATCCCGATTGCCGAATTCCATCGCCTGGCCGGCGACACGCCGCATATCGAAAATGCGCTCCAGCCGGGCGAGCTGATCACCTCGGTATTGCTGCCAAAGCCGCTTGGCGGGCGTCATTTCTATCGCAAGGTTCGCGATCGCGCCTCTTACGCCTTCGCCAACGTTTCGGTCGCGGCGGTGATCGGTGACGGTTTCCAGCATTTCGCCTTCGGCGGCCTCGCCCACAAACCCTGGCGGGTCGAGAGTGCCGAGCGTGAGCAAGGCGCGGATGCGATCGGGGCGGCGGTGCTGGCAGGCGCCAAAACCACGCCTCAGAATGATTATAAGACGATGCTGACGCGCCGAACGCTCGGCGCGGTGCTGCGGGAGGCGCGGGCATGAGCGAGTTGCTTTTCGACCAGCCGGCGGGCCCCAATCCGATCGACCACGGCAAAGTGGTCGGCGTTGCGCACGACCGCATCGACGGCCCGCGCAAGGTGTCGGGCCGCGCGCCTTACGCCTATGAGCATAATGAAGAGGCTCCGAACGCCGCTTACGGCTTCGTCCTGGCCGCCGGGACCGGCAAGGGGCGCGTGTCGTCGATCGATACCAGGGATGCCGAGGCCGCGCCCGGTGTGCTGCTCGTGATGACGCACCTGAACGCGCCCAGGCAGGGGCCGGAGAAAGGCGATTTCGCGCCGCAGCTGATCGGTCCCGAGATCAAGCATTACCATCAGGCGGTCGCCTTGGTCGTTGCCGAGACGTTCGAGCAAGCACGCGACGCGGCCAATCTGATCCGCGTCGCTTATGCCGCCGAACCCGGCCGTTTCGACCTCGCGAAGGAAAAGGCTAAGGCCTATCCGCCATCGCGCGAACAAGTGTTCGGCGACAATCCCGATAGCGGCGCCGGTAATTTCGACGCGGGCTTCGCCGCGGCGCCGGTCAAGCTCGATGTCACCTACACCACGCCCGACCAGAGCCACATGATGATGGAGCCCCACGCGACCATCGCGAAGTGGGACGGCGACAAATTGACCGTCTGGAACGCGAACCAGATGGTCAATTGGGCGGTGCGCGACCTGTCCGGCACTTTGCTGATCCCCAAGGAGAATATCCGCGTCGTTTCGTCCTTCGTCGGCGGCGGGTTTGGCGCCAAGCTCTGGATCCAGGCGGATTGCGTGCTCGCCGCGCTTGGCAGCCGCGCGCTCCATGGCCGCCCCGTCAAGGTTGCGCTGACGCGGCCCCAGGTCATGAACAACACCACGCATCGCCCCGCCACGATCCAGCGCGTGCGGCTCGGCGCGGACGCGCAGGGGCATATCCTGGCGATCGGGCACGAAAGCTGGAACGGCAACAAGCATGGCGGCTCGGTCGAGACCGCGACCAGCCAGACACGCCAGCTCTATGCCGGCAAGGATCGTATGACCGCGCTCCGCTTTGCGGACATGGACCTGCCGGTCGGCAATGCGATGCGCGCGCCGGGCGAGGCGGTCGGCCTGCTCGCGCTCGAATGCGCGATGGACGAGCTCGCCGAGAAACTGGGCATGGACCCGGTCGAGCTCCGCATCCTGAACGACGTCCAATATGATCCCGAAAAGGGGCCGGGCACGCCCTTTTCCAGCCGCAAGCTGGTCGAATGCCTGCGGACGGGCGCCGACAAGTTCGGCTGGTCAAAGCGCAAGTCCCAGCCGGGCCAGATGCGCGATGGCAAATGGCTGATCGGTTATGGCGTCGCTTCCGCCTTTCGCGGAAACCTTGCGATGGATTCCGCCGCGCGCGCGACATTGCGGCCCGACGGGACGATCCTGGTCGAAACCGACATGACCGATATCGGCACCGGCAGCTACACGATCATCGGCCAGACCGCGGCGGAGATGATGGGCGTGCAGATCGGTCAGGTGGAGGTCCGGCTCGCCGACTCGAATTTTCCGGTTTCCTCGGGATCGGGCGGGTCATGGGGCGGCAACAGCTCGACCGCGGGCGTCTATGCCGCCTGCGATCTTCTGCGCCAGCAGATCGCACAGAAAGCCGGCTTCAACGTTTCCGACGTGGCCTTTGCCGACGGTAATGTCCGTTCGGGCGGACGCTCGGTGCGGCTCGCCGAAGTCGCTGGGCCGCAGGGCCTCAGCGCGGAAGGCAAGATCAAGTTCGGCGACCTCACCCAAAAATATGCGCAGGCAAGCTTCGGCGCGCATTTCTGCGAGGTCGGGGTCGATCCCGACACGGCCGAGGTGCGCGTGCGCCGCATGCTCACTGTCGCCGCATGCGGCCGCATCCTCAACCCCAAGACCGCGCGCAGCCAGTGCCTTGGCGGCATGACGATGGGGATCGGCGCGGCGCTGATGGAGGAATGCGTGGTCGATACGCGCTTCGGCTACTTCGTGAATCACGACCTCGCCGAGTATCAGGTGCCGGTCCACGCCGACATTCCTGACCTCGAAGTTGTTTTTCTTGAAGAACTTGACGATAAATCTTCACCGATGAAGGCCAAGGGGGTCGGTGAGCTCGGTATTTGCGGAGTCGGCGCCTCGGTCGCGAACGCGATCTACAACGCGACAGGTGTTCGAATTCGCGATTATCCGCTTACGATGGACAAATTGCTGCCGCGCATGGCCTGAAGGATGGCACCGCGGCGGCTTTTCGTGAGTTGCCGCTAAGTGACTGAACATAGCGCGGGAATATTGCTGTACCGACGGGTCCATCGGGGCCTTGAGGTGCTGTTGGTCCATCCTGGCGGCCCTTATTGGCAAAAGCGCGATGCAGGCGCCTGGCAGATACCCAAAGGCAAGATCGACGAAGGCGAGGAATTGCTCGCGACCGCGCTCCGCGAATTCCGCGAGGAACTTGGCGTGGCGCTCGACAGCACCGGCGCAAGGCCTTTGACCCGTATACGCCAAGCCGCGGGCAAATGGGTCGATACGTTCGCGGTCGAGGGCGATCTTGATGCCGACGCGATCGTCAGCGAGACGTTCGAAATGGAATGGCCGCCGCGATCGGGGCGCGTTCAGACCTATCCCGAGATCGATCGCGCCCGCTGGTTCGCGATCTACGAGGCGCGCGACAAGATGCTCGCGAGCCAGATTCCGTTGCTGGACGAGCTGGAAGCGCTAATCGGCTAGGGCAGCATCGCAAAGGCACGCACCGGGAAGGTGCCGAACCCTGCCACCTTGGGCGGCACCGCATAGAAACGCGCGCCGCTGGCGGGCAGCTGCCTCAGGCCGGTCATATGCTCGCAGATCGGGATATTCCGGCCGAGCAGGATCGAGTGGGCGGGGCGCGCGATACCCCGCGTATCGTCGATATTGTGGGAATCGATGCCCACCAGCGCCGCCCCCTGATCGGCGAGCCATTGCGCGCCCGGTCCGGTCAGGAATGGGTGGTTTTCGAAATAGGCATCGGTTCGCCAGTGCCGGTCCCACCCGGTATCCAGCAGCACCGCTTTTCCCGAGACGTCGAGCCCGGCAAAATCGTCGACCAGGATCGCCAGCCCGTCCGTCAGCCGGGGCCGCACGACCAGTGTGTCGAGATGGGCAAGCTGCTCCAGCTCCAGATCGGCGAGGTCGGTGCCGTCGGCATAACGGTTGAACGGGCTGTCGAGATAGGTGCTGGTATTGCCCACCATCTCGATCCGCTGGATCGCGAATTCCTCGCCCTCGGCATAGCGGCCGCGTGATTGCTCGCGCGAAAGGAAATCGCACATGATCGGGGCGGGCAGGCCCTTGTAGGTGACCATGCCCGCTTCCAGGCGGTGCGACAGGTCGATCAGCGTCGGCATGGCTCGCGCTTAGCGCCGCGCGATGCGCATGCAAAGCCGATGCGTCAGCTGATCTCCGCGACGATAACGCCAAGCGGCGCCATGTGCAGGCCGTTGGCCGTGACCGTCGTCCGGTTCTGCACGATCACGCGGCCGAGCTTGCCGCCACCCAGCTGTGCCAGCGTCAGGTCGCTCGCCGTACCGCCGAAATTGAGCACCGTCAGGACCTTCTTGCCGCCGCCGGTGCGCACGTAGGACAGTACGTTCGGGTTGCTGCGATCGACCATCGCCATGTCGCCCGCCAGCGCCGGATTGGTGCGCCGTTCGGCGATCAGGCTACGGTAGAAGTTGAGCACCGAATTGGGGTCCGCACGCTCCACCGCGACATTGCGGGTCTGGTAATCGGGACCAACCGGCAGCCACGGCTTCGCGCCGGTGTTGAAGCCGGCATTGACGCTCGCATCCCACTGCATCGGCGTGCGCTCGCCGTCGCGGCCCTTTTCCTTGGGCCAGCCCTTCTTGCCGATGATGTCCTGCACGTCCTCGACCCGCTTCGGATCGTTGTTCTGCATGCCCAGCTCCTCGCCATAATAGAGGATGGGCGTGCCGCGCAGCGTCAGCAGCATCGCGGCGGTGATGCGCGCCATGTCGTCGCCGGTCGTGCCCGCGGGCAGGTCGTAACGGCTGGTCGCGCGGCGCTGGTCGTGATTGTTGAGCGCGAAGCAGGGCCAGCCACCGACCGGATTATTCTCGACCGCCTCGATCCGTGGCCGCAGCTCGGCCGCGGTCAGCGGTTTCACCCCGATCAGGCTCAGGAACATCGGCAGCTGCAGCTCGTCATTGTGCGCGCCGTAGAATTTCGTGAGCTCGGGTGCGGTCGAGACATAGGTCTCGCCGATGAGGATGCGGCCCGGATAGCGGTCGATCACATTCTGCCGCAGCTTCTGCAGCTCGGTATGCATTTCGGGCTGCTCGGTATTGTAGATGCGGTTCTGCTCGGGCAGCCCGAAGGCGTCGGTGCCGGGCGCGGGCGGATTGTCCTTGAGGTCCGCGCGCTCGAACATCGTGCCGACCGCGTCGAGGCGATAGCCGTAGACGCCGCGCTTCAACCACCATTCGGCCGCGTCGAACATCGCCTTCTCGACCGCAGGGTTGCGCCAGTTGAGGTCGGGCTGCTGGGCGTAGAAGAAGTGATAATAATATTGCCCCGTCGTGGGATCCTTCTCCCACGCCGATCCGCCGAACAGGCTGGTCCAATTATTGGGCGGGCCGCCATCCTTGCCGTCGCGCCAGATATAGAAATCGCGATACGGATTGGTCTTGCTGGAGCGCGACTGCATGAACCAGGGATGTTTGTCGGACGTGTGGTTGACCACGAAGTCCAGGATGATCTTGACGTTCTCGCTCTTGCCCTTGGCGATCAGCGCGTCGGCGTCCGCGATCGTACCGAATTGCGGATCGACATTGTCGTAATCCGCCACGTCATAGCCGAAGTCGGCCTGCGGGCTCGGGAACATCGGCGTCATCCAGATCGCATCGACGCCCAGGTCCGACAAGTAGTTCAGATGATTGGTGACGCCCTTGAGATCGCCGATCCCATCGTTGTTGCTGTCGGCGAAACTGCGCGGATAGAGTTCGTAGATAACCGCATGCTTCCACCAATCGTCCTGGGCGGAGGTCTTGTTGGCCGGCATGGCGGGAGCAGCGGCATATGCCGTCGAGGCCGCCGAAAAGGCCATCGCGGTCGCCATCAGCCCGTGCACAAACACCCTACGCATCCTCATCCTCCTGTTCGGCCGTTCATCCGATGGTCCTCGCGCCAACTGTCAGGCCCGGACGGTCCAAGCCAAGCATGCCACATACGTATTCTGTTTATGCAGCGGTCGAGCGACGCACCACCAGCCGCGGGGTGAGCATCTTGTGCTCGGTCCTCGCGCCATTGATCTGCTGGATCAGCGCATCGACCAGCAGCTCGCCCGCGCGCGCATAATCCTGCGCGATCGTGGTGAGCGGCGGATGGCTCAGCGCCGCCGCCGGAATGTCGTCGAAGCCGATCACCGAAACATTCTCGGGTACACGCAGGCCCTTTTCCTCGAGCGCGCGCATGGCGCCGACCGCGATCAGGTCGGATGCGGCGAAGATCGCGTCGAACGGCCGGCCGCGTGCGATCAGGCTCAGACCTGCCTCATAGCCCGCTTCCTCGGTCGTGATCGCGTCAACCTGCAGCGAAGGATCGTTTTTCAGGCCGGCGGCGTGCATCGCCTCTTCCAGCCCGCGATAGCGGTCCTGGAATTCGGGATAGCGCGGCGACGCATCGCCAAGGAAGGCGATGCGCTTGCGACCCAATCCGATCAGATGCTCGCCCGCGGCGCGGCCACCGGCCTGGTTGTCGCACCCCATCGTCGCCCAATCCTGGCCGGGGCGGGGCGAGCCCCACATCACGAAATGCGTGCCCTGCTGGACGAGCTGCTCCAGCCGCTCCTGATAAAGCGCGAAATCGCCATAGCCGAGCAGGATGATCCCGTCCGCCTTGCGGCTGTCCTCATATTCGACATGCCAGTTGGACGAGAGCTGCTGGAACGACGTGAGCAGGTCGTAGCCGCGCAGCGCGCAGGTGCGCAGGATCGACCCCAGCATCGACAGGAAGAAGGGGTTGATCATGGATTCGTCGGGCGTCGGATCCTGGAAGAATAGAAGCGCCAGCGTCCGGCTCTGCCCGCGCCGCAGCGACGAGGCATTCTTGTCGATCCGGTAGTTTAATTGCAGCGCGATCGCCTCGATCCGCTTGCGCGTCGCCTCGCTCACGGTGGGATCGCCGCGCAGCGCGCGGCTTACGGTCGGCTGCGAAACGCCTGCGCGTTCCGCAATATCGAAACTGGTCGTCTTGTCCCGCATCGGGGGTGGCAATGCCTCTCCGGCCGAAAGGCCTTTTCCCCTTCTAGCGGGGCGCAGGCGCGAGTGGAAGAATGATGAATAGCGCTACCAAGCCCAAGTCAAAATCCGGCTCGTCGCGGTGCAGTCGATGCGGAGCCGAAAGGCCCCCGCATATTTTCCGAATACGTATGTCCTTTTCTTCCAATCACGGCGCGCCGGGAGCAATCACGACGCTCATCCTCAATGTGTGAGGACGCACGGGCGGGCCCGATTACGAAGGTCCGCCGTGTCGAGGGAGGGGATTTGATGATCGATCTTTTTGCGGATTCTTGCCGGCAGGCGCAGTCCAAGGCGTTTCTGAAGTCCGGCGTCGCGGCGCTTGCCGTTGCGCTGGCCGCGCCGGCCTTCGCCCAGGCGGCGCCCGCCGACACGACCGCGCCGGTTTCGGCGGCGGTCGGCACGCCCGATGCTTCGCAGCCTCAGGAAGTGGTCGTGCTGGGCTATGCCCGCTCGATCCAGAACGCCAACACCGCCAAGAAGAACGCGGTCAACGTGATCGAAGCGGTCTCTGCCGAGGATATCGGCAAGCTGCCCGACGTCTCGATCACCGACTCGCTGTCGCGCCTAACCGGCGTCGCGGTGCAGCAGTCGGCAGGCCGCGCCAAATATATCTCGGTCCGCGGCTTCGGTCCTGACTACACCACCGCGACGGTCAATGGCCGCGTGATCGCGACCGTCGACGACAATCGCCGCTTCGATTTCGGCCAGTATCCGGGCGATCTGTTCCAGGAGCTGCAGGTCATCAAGACCCCGTCGGCCGACCTGCTCAATTACGGCCTCGCCGGCGACGTCAACCTGCAGACCTACGATCCGCTGACCCAGAAGAACACGGTCGCGATCAACGCGCAGGGCGAGGTCGGCAAATATGGCAAGCTCAATCCGGAGGCGACCAACAAGGGCTGGAAGGTCTCCGCGATCGCGATGCACAAGTTCGCCGATGACACGCTCGGCGTTTCGCTCGGCTTCTCGGCGATCAAGGACCCGACCCAGGATTATCACTGGGCGACCGGCGGCGGTAACGGCAATTATTATGGTCCGACCAGCCGTGACGCGGCGGGCAATATTGGCCCGGATGACATCCAGAATTACGCAAATTCGAACACGATGACGCGCCAGTCGGCTTTCGGCCACATCGTCTATCGCCCGGACGACAAGTTCGAGATGTCGGCCGATGCGCTCTACACGCATAGCAAGATCAACGAATATTCGCGCGGCTGGGAAATGCCGCTCGCCAGCTGGTCGAAGGACACCGAGGTTCCCGGCAGCGAACAGTCGTCCAACGGCTACGTGACGTCGGAGCAGTGGCACGTCTTCCCCGTGCTTCGTAACGATCTCAACACCTCGAACGCCAGGACGGTCGCGCTCGGCGCTAACCTCAAATATAGCTTCACCGACAGCCTCCATCTGAAGCTGGACGCGAACTATTCGCAGGCCAAGCGCCACGACAATACCTATGAAATCTACGGCGGCGTCCAGGCCAACAATCCCGGGCTCGCCACGATCACGCGCCAGCCGGATGGCACCTATGGCGTGAATATCGCCGGCGCAAACTTCGCCGATCCGAACCAGGTTTCCCTCACCGATCCGCAGGGCTGGAACCAGGTCGGCTTCAACAACGTGCCCGACCTCAAGGATACGGTGAAGGGCTTCCGCGCGGAGCTCGACGGCGAGATCCACTCCGGCTTCTTCAAGGGCTGGGAAGCGGGCGTCAATTATAGCGACGAGACCAAGGTCTCCAACTATTCGGGCTATTTCATCTGCCTGCCCGGGCCGGCATCGGTCGGCGGCTGCGGCAACGACAATGCCCAGGTGACGAGCGTCGCGATCCCGTCCTCGATCATCGACGGCACGGTCGAGCCTTATGCCGTGACCGGCACCCGCCTGATCGCGCTCGATCCGCTCGCCGCGCAGGCGCTGCTGCGTACCGCGCAGCAATCCAAGTCGAGCGACGTGGCGCGCGACTGGACGGTCGAGGAAAAAATCCTCACCGGCTATCTGCAGGCCAATTTCGGCACTGATCTCGGGTCGGTCCCGCTCTCCGGCAACATCGGCGCGCAGATCGTCCATACCGATCAGCATTCGGTGGGCTATGGCGCGCTCAACGCCACGGATACGGTCGCGCAATCGGGCGGCGTCAAATATACCTACGTCCTGCCCAGCCTGAACACGAACTTCGAAGTCGCGCGTAACATGCTGCTCCGCTTCGGTGTCAGCCGTTCGCTCTCGCGCGCGACCATGGACGACGAAAACGCGTCCTATTCGGTGAGCTTCTGCGGCAACGTGGGCTGCCAGACCGTCCCGCAGATCAACGGCAAGACGCCCGTGCTGCAGGGCACCAGCGGCAATCCCTATCTGCGGCCTTATTTCTCGACCAACGTCGACGTCAGTCTCGAGAAATATTTCCTGCACGATCAGGGCAAGATCGCGATCGCCGGCTATTATAAGCGGATCACGAACTTCACCACGCAGAACCTCAACCTGAACTCGGGCAACATCAACAGCCAGGGTCCGCAGGATGCGACTGCGCTGCAGCAGGATTGCTCGGCTTTCTCGGGCCTGCTGACCGCGTCGGGTTCGACGTTGGGCGCCAACCAGACCTATTCGTGCTGGTCGACCGCGCCGACCAATGACGGCAGCGGCCATGTACTCGGCTTCGAGGCTTCGGCCACGGTTCCGCTCAAGGTCATCACGCCGGTGCTCGACGGCTTCAGCGTGATCGGCCAGTGGGCGCACACCACCAGCAAGATCAAGTTCAGCAATGGTTTCGAGATCACGCTGCCGGGCCTGTCGAAGAATGTCTATCAGGCCCAGCTCTTCTTCGAGAAGTGGGGCTTCAACGCCCGCGCCTCGCTGACGCGCCGCACGCCCTATCTTGGCGACTACCAGCTGTTCAACGCGCAGGTCACGGCCAACCTGACCAAGGCGCAGACCACGCTGGATGCCCAGGTCGGCTATGATTTCAAGTCGGGTCCGCTCAACGGCGTCTCGATCTATGTTCAGGGACACAACCTGACCAATTCGAAGACCCTGTCCTACGTCAACCAGGACCCGAACGAGATCAACATCCGCGATCAATATGGCGCGACCTACCTGGCGGGCATCACCGTCAAGTTCTGATCTACCCCCCACAACTTGGCGGCGCGTCTTCCCCAGGGCGCGCCGCCATTTTCTTTTTGGCGGGTGCGAATAGGATGGGCCGGTGAGCACAGCTTTCCGAATAGTCATCGTTGGCGGCGGCACGGCCGGCTGGATGGCGGCCTCGGTCTGCGCGCGCTTCCTGCCCCCGCAGCATTATTCGGTCACGCTGATCGAATCCGACGAGATCGGCACGGTCGGCGTCGGTGAATCCACGATTCCCCAACTCCAGCTCGTCAACGCGGCGCTCGGCATCGCCGAGGATGATTTCATGCGGGCGACGCATGCGACCTATAAGCTTGGCATCGAATTTGTCGGCTGGGGTGCGCCTGGTAGCCGCTACATCCATGCCTTCGGCAATACCGGCCGGCCGATCGGCCAGACCCCCTTTCAGCATTTCTGGCTGCGTGGATTGAGGCTGGGCGAGGATGCGCCGCTCGACGCTTATTGCCTCAATGCTGCGGCCGCCTACGCGCACAAATTCGCACGCGGGCCTGAGGCGCAGTCCCAGATGCTGGGCGGCCTGGTCCATGCCTTCCAGTTCGATTCCGGTCTCTATGGCCAGTTCCTGCGCCGCTATGCCGAGGCGCGTGGCGTCCAGCGGATCGAGGGCAAGATCACGCATGCTGAGCTTGATCCCAAAAGCGGCGACGTCGCCCGCGTCATGCTCGCCGACGGCAGCGCGCACGGAGCGGAGCTGTTCCTCGATTGCTCGGGCTTCCGCAGCCTGCTGCTCGGCGAAACGCTGCGTATCGGGTTCGAGGATTGGAGCCACTGGCTGCCCTGCGACAGTGCGGTGGTCGCCCCCAGCGCTCCGGCCGCCGCGCTCACGCCCTACACGCGTGCCACCGCCAGGAAGGCAGGCTGGCAATGGCGCATCCCGCTCCAGCATCGCGTCGGCAATGGCCATGTCTATAGCTCGGCGGCGCTCGGCGATGACGAGGCGCAGGCGATCCTGCTCGACGGCCTCGATGGCGAAGCCCTGGCCGATCCGCGCATCCTCAGATTCGCCGCCGGACGCCGGAAGGCTTTCTGGAACCGCAACGTGGTCGCGCTCGGCCTGGCCGCAGGTTTCATGGAGCCGTTGGAATCGACCAGTATCCACCTCGTCCAGTCGGCGATCGAGCGCGTGCTCAAATTCCTGCCGTTGGGTCCGATCCGCGACGCCGACATCGCCGCCTACAATGCCCAGACCGCGTTCGAATGGGAGCGCGTGCGCGATTTCCTGATCCTGCACTATCACGTCAACGGCCGGTCGGAGCCCTTCTGGCGCGACTGCGCCGCGATGGCGGTGCCCGACACGCTCGCCGAGAAGATCGACTTGTTCCGCGCCAATGGGCGCATCCACCGCTTCAACGAGGAATTGTTCGCCGAGGTCGGCTGGCTCCAGGTGATGGTGGGGCAGGGAATCATGCCCGCCGGCTACCACCCGCTCGCCAACGGCCCGAGCGACGCGGAATTGCGCGAGTTCCTGGGACTTATCCGCCAGACGGTGGCCAAGCATGTCGGCGCCATGCCCGATCACAAGGCCTTCCTGCAGCGGTATAGCTGGGCAGCCTGAATTTCTTTGTCATTGCGAGCGTGGCGAAGCAGTCCAGGCCCGCACGACCGGCTAGGGCAGGCCTGGATTGCTTCGTCGCTACGCTCCTCGCAATGACGATTGGGGGTAATCGCCCCACAGGAAGGTGTTGACCGTCAACCGCGCGCTCTTCGGATCCGGCGTGAAAGCCAGGTCGTCGGGCAGGTCGGCGCAGTGTAGCAAATGCCCGCGATAGATGAGCGCGCGATTGGGCTTCGCTTCGAACCGGGCAATCTGCTCGTACAGCGCCGTGTCGCCTGAAATATAGGCCGGCGCCGGCAGTCCATGTTGCGCGACCTCGCGACGCAATGCTGCATCATAAGCGGCGTGGCGCTCTGCCGTGATCGTCTCGAATCCGGTGCTGCGGTGCCGGTAGAACGCCGTCCCACCTTGGTCCTGCCCGTTAAGATAATGAAGCAAGGCCACCCTCTCGCCCTCCAGCCCGTCGAAATGCGGCAGCCGCTGGATCGGGGTGAGATCTGCGGGCCTGGTCGTGACGATCGAATAGCCGGCCGAGACCACGCGCGACGGTCCTTTGAAGCCGAACGTCTCGGCGATCAAGTCCTGGATCGGCGCGAGATAGGCATCCACATCCGCCGCAGCGACTTCCGCGCGCAAGCCCGGATAATGCCGTCCCATCGGCTGATAGCGAAGCGCCTCGGCCGCCGCGCGCAGAGCCTCGGGAGCCGCCACGAAATCGTCGATCACGATCACCGGCTGCCGCTCGGCGCCGATATGCTCGATCCGGATCGTCGGCGCGGGCATGGCTCAGGCGATGGGGGGCGCCGCGCAGTGGCGCGCGATGAAATCGTCGTGCGTCGGGTAAGATAAAGCCGCCGCGCGCATCAGCTCGCGCAGCTTCCTGAGTTCGCCGCCTGCGTCGACCTGCGGCCGTGCATCAGCCAGCGCGTCATATTCGTCCGGGATGATGCCCTGCCCGAAATAGAGCGCCAGCCAGCTCGGGTTGCGGAACAGCTCGTCCTGGGGGGAAACCAACCGCGCCTGCGCCCGGAAATGCTTGATCTTGTAAGCCAGTTCGTCCGGCACGCGCATTTCCGCGCACGCCTTCCAGAAGGGCTCGCTGCGGCTGTTCGCATAATAATGCAGGATCAGGAAATCGCGGATCCGCTCGAATTCGTTGATCGTCGCGCGGTTGAATTCCTCGGCATTGAGCGGATCGTGATTGCGGTCGGGCAAGAGCCGCAGCAGCCTTTCGACTCCCATCTGGATCAGGTGGATGCTGGTCGATTCCAGCGGCTCCATGAAGCCGGCCGCCAGCCCGATGCTCACGCAATTGTGGCTCCATGCGCGCTGCCGCCGCCCCGTCGTGAATTTGAGCAAGCGTGGCTCGCCCAGCGCCTCGCCGTCGAGATTGGCGCACAGGATCGAGGCCGCCTCGTCGTCGCTCATATAGGCCGAGCAATAGACATGGCCGTTGCCTTGCCGATGCTGCAGCGGGATCCGCCACTGCCAGCCCGCCGCATGCGCGGTCAGCCTCGTGTAAGGCGTGAGCGGGCCGTTGTTGGCGCACGGCGTCGCCACCGCGCGGTCGCACGGCAGCCAGTGCGTCCAATCCTCATATCCGCCGTCGAGCGTGCGTCCGATCAGCAGGCCGGCAAAGCCAGAGCAATCGACGAAGAAATCTGCCGCGATCTGGCGCCCGTCGGAAAGCGTCACCGACGCAATATTGCCGCTCTCGCCATCGCGGACAACATCGACCACCTTGCCCTCGTGCCGTATCACGCCGCGCGCCTCGGCATAGCTGCGCAGGAAACGCGCATAGAGGCCCGCATCGAAATGATAGGCGTAGGCATGCGTCGACCGCACGTCGCGCACATTGTCGACCGCCGGACCGAACCGGTTCTCGCGCGCCAGCGCCCAGGCCATCGCATAATCCTGGAACGGCGTCGGATCGCCTTTCATCCGCTCGCGCAGCCAATAATGGTGCAGGGCGACCCGGTCGAAATCGGCGCCATGCGTGCCGAACGGGTGGAAGTAGCGGCTGTCGGCCGCGCCCCAGCCGACGAACTCGACCCCCAGCTTGAAGCTGCCCTGCGTCGCCTTCACGAATTCGGCTTCGTCGATACCGAGCCCGGTGTTGAAGGACCGGATCGGCGGGATCGTCGCCTCGCCCACGCCGACCGTCCCGATCTCATCGGATTCGACCAGCTGAATCGCGATGCTCTCACCCACCGCATTCGCGAGGGCCGCCGCGGCCATCCAGCCGGACGAACCGCCGCCGATGATGGCGATCGAACGCAGCATGTCGGGGTGGCGGGTCATAAGACGAACCGGGCGTAACTCCGGCCAGACCGGCTAGCAAGCCGACGCGTCGAAGGCGCCACCCGCCAAGTATCGTCAAGTATACGTATTCTTGATCCATTCGCCGCGGTTGATGGCACAAGGCCGCAAAACAGAGAGGATAAGGGGGCGGTTCATGAAGACTGCTTTCCCGTTTGCGCGGGTATTGGGTACGTGCGGCCTGGCGGCTGCGCTGTCGGCGGCTGCGCTTGCGGCACCGGTCGCAAAATTACCTGCCGCGTCCACGCTGGCCGCCTTGCGCGCGCGGCTGCCGCAGGACGAGACGATCTATTTCCTGCTGCCCGACCGGTTCGAGAATGGCGATCCGTCCAACGATCGCGGCGGCCTTGGCGGCGACCGGCTGCACACCGGCTACGATCCGACCGACGCGGGCTTCTATCATGGCGGTGACCTCAAGGGTCTGCGTCAGCGGCTCGATTATATCCGGGGGCTCGGCGCGACCGCGATATGGGTCGGCCCGATCTTCAAGAACAAGCCCGTCCAGGGCCCGCCCGGCTATGAGAGCGCGGGCTATCACGGTTATTGGATCACCGACTTCACCCAGGTCGATCCGCATCTCGGCACCAACGCCGATTTCAAGGCGCTGGTCGATGCCGCGCATGCCCGTGGGCTCAAGGTCTATATGGACATCGTGGTGAACCACACCGCCGACGTGATCCAGTATCGCGATTGCCCGGCAGGCTGCCCCTATCGCTCCCGCGCGGACTATCCCTACAGCCGCGAAGGCGGCGTGGACGGCAAGCCGATCAATCCCGGCTTCCTCGGCGATAACGTCCAGACCGAGGCGAACTTCGCCCACCTCACCAATCCGAACTACGCCTATCAGGTGTTCGTGCCGGAGGCGGAGCGCCATGTGAAGGTGCCCGATTGGCTCAACGATCCGATCTATTATCACAATCGCGGCAATTCGACCTTCAGCGGCGAAAGCTCGACAATGGGCGATTTCATGGGGCTCGACGATCTCATGACCGAACATCCGCGGGTGATCCGCGGCTTCATCGACATCTTCGGCAGCTGGATCGACCGCTTCGGGATCGACGGCTTCCGCATCGATACCGAACGCCATGTGAATCCTGAATTCTGGCGCGCCTTCGTGCCCGCCATGCTGACGCGTGCCAAGGCTGACGGCATTCCCAATTTCACCATCTTCGGCGAGGTTTCGACCCCCGTCATCGACGTGGCGCAGCAGGCGGGCCACACGCGCACCGACGGCATCCCGCTCGTGCTCGATTTCTCGTTCCGCGCCGCCGTGCTGCAGGCGCTCGCGGGGCAGGGTGGCAGCGATGGCCTCGACCTCCTGTTCAAGGGCGATCCGCTCTACCAGGGCGGGGCCGCGGCCACGCTCGCCATGCCGACCTTCATCAGCAATCACGATCTCGGCCGCTTCGCGCATTTCGTGCGCATCGCCTTGCCCAAGGCGGACGATGCCGAGGTGCTGAAACGCGTCACGCTCGCGCATGCGATGCTGTTCGGGCTGCGCGGCGTGCCGACCATCTATTCAGGCGACGAGCAGGGCTTCGCCGGCAACGGCGATGACCGCGCCGCGCGCGAGGACATGTTTGCCAGCAAGGTGCCCTCGTATAACGCGACCAAGTTGGTCGGGACAGACGCCACCACCGCGACATCCAGCTTCAACGCCCAGCACCCGCTCTATCGGTCGATCGCCCAATTGGCGCGATTGCGCCATGATCATGCAGCATTCCGCCGGGGCCGCCAGGTCGTCCGCGCCGAAAGCGACAAGCCCGGCCTGTTCGCGGCCTCGCGCTTCGATCCCGTCGATGGCCACGAAATCCTGGTTGCGTTCAACAGCTCGACCGCGCCGCTCGTCGCCAATGTCGAGGTCGATAGCCGCTCGGCGCATTTCCGCTCGCTTGCTGGCACCTGCCCTTCGGCAGCCGCTGCGCCCGGCAGCCTCCGGCTGTCGATTCCGCCTTTGGGCTACATCTTCTGTGAGGCCGTCGCGTCCCGATGAACGTCATTCAGTCCAGCGCACGGCCCTTCGCCCGACAGGATCGGGATTGGTGGCGCGGTGCGTCCATCTATCAAATCTATCCGCGCAGCTTCGCGGATTCGAACGGCGACGGCATCGGCGATCTGCCGGGCATCACCGCGCATCTGGACTATGTCGCCAGCCTCGGCGTCGATGCGATCTGGCTCTCGCCCTTCTTCACCTCGCCGATGGCGGATTTCGGCTATGACGTGTCCGACTATCGCGACGTCGATCCGATCTTCGGCACGCTTTCCGATTTCGATGCCCTGATCGCGCGCGCTCACAGCCTTGGCCTGCGCGTGATCATCGACCAGGTCTATTCGCACACGTCGGACGAGCATCCCTGGTTCGCCGAAAGCCGCTCGAGCTGGAACAATGCCAAGGCCGACTGGTACGTCTGGGCCGATCCCAAGCCCGATGGCAGCCCGCCCAGCAACTGGCAGTCGGTGTTCGGCGGCCCGGCCTGGACGTGGGACGCGCGCCGCCGCCAATATTATCTGCACAATTTCCTGTCCGCGCAGCCGCAGCTCAACTGTCATGTGCCGGCGGTGCAGGAGGCATTGCTCGATGTTGCGCGCTTCTGGCTCGATCGCGGCGTTGACGGTTTCCGGCTCGATGCGATCAACTTCTCGATGCACGATCCGTCGCTCAAGGATAATCCGCCCAAGACGGACAATACGCTGCGCACGCGCCCGTTCGACTATCAGCAGCATCTTTACAATCAGAGCCATCCCGACATCGTCGGCTTCCTCGAACGGATCCGCGTTTTGCTGGACAGCTATGGCGGCCGCTTCACCGTGGCCGAGGTCGGCGGCGACGACAGCGACCGCGAGATGAAACTCTTCACCGGCGGCGACCGGCGGCTGAGCAGCGCCTACAGCTTCGATTTCCTCTACGCGCAGGAACTCACACCGGCTCTCGTCAGCAACTCGCTCGCCGCCTGGCCCGACCGTGAAGGATTGGGCTGGCCGAGCTGGGCGTTCGAAAATCACGACGCGCCGCGCGCGCTCTCGCGCTGGAGCGCGCCGGGGCATGAGTCCGCCTTTGCCGCGATCAAGATGCTGCTGCTTACCTGCCTGCGCGGCAACATCTTCCTCTATCAGGGCGAGGAACTGGGCCTGCCCCAGGTCGAGGTCGCCTTCGCCGACCTGCAGGACCCTGAAGCGATCACCAACTGGCCGATGACCCTGTCGCGCGACGGTGCCCGCACGCCGATGCCCTGGCGCGCCGATGCGCCCGCGCTCGGCTTCTCCGAGGGCAAGCCCTGGCTGCCCTTGGGCGCGATGCATCGGCCGCTTGCTGTCGATCGCCAGGAGGCCGACCCCAACTCGCCACTGGCATTGACGCGCCGCCTGCTCGCGCTCAGGAATCAGAGCCATGTCCTGCGATTGGGCGACCTCCGGGTGTTGCATGCCGACGAAGGCGTGCTCGCGTTCGAGCGGCATCAAGGCGACGAGACCTGGCTCTGCTGTTTCAACCTTTCGCCGGGCCCCGCCGAATGGGCGCCGCCTTATGATGTCGAAATGATCGAACAGGTCGGCCGGATCGAAGGCAGCCAATTGGGCGGCTATGCGGGTTATGTCGCAGGGAAGAGTGCATGAGCGCGGCGCGCAGGCGTCTTGGTTTCTGGGGCCTGTGGAACCTCTCTTTCGGCTTTTTCGGCATCCAGGTCGGCTTCGCGCTCCAGAACGCCAATGTCAGCCGCATCTTCCAGACGCTTGGCGCCTCGATCGATGACCTGCCGATCCTGTGGATCGCTGGGCCGGCGACCGGGCTGATCGTTCAGCCGATCATCGGCCATCTGAGCGACCGCACCTGGGGCTGGCTTGGCCGGCGCCGGCCTTATTTCCTGATGGGCGCGGTCTTATGCACCATCGCCTTGCTCTGCTTCCCCAACGCGCCCAGCCTGTGGGTCGCGGCGACCTTGATGTGGATGCTCGACGCCTCGATCAACATCTCGATGGAGCCGTTCCGTGCTTTCGTCGGCGACATGGTCGACGCCTCGCAGCGCACCGCCGGCTACGCGCTCCAGACCGTCTTCATCGGCGCGGGCGCGGTCGCGGCCTCCGCCGCCCCCGCCTTGCTCGCGCGCCTGGGCGTGGCGAATACCGCGCCGCCCGGCCATGTCCCGCCCTCAGTCGCCTGGGCCTTTTATCTTGGCGCGGCGGCTCTGCTGATCACGGTCCTGTGGACGATCGTCACCACCAGGGAATATCCGCCCGAGGATTTGGCACGCTTCGACGAGGCGCCTGCCATCTCCGATTTCGCAAGCCCCGGTCCGATCGCGATCGACCTGCTCTGGCTTGCGGCAGGCGCGATCGTGCTGGTCGCGATCCCGGCGCTCGGTCTCGACAAGCCGCTCTATGTGCTGGGTGCCGGCCTCGCCGGATTCGGCCTCGCACGCCTCGCCAACCGCATATCGGTCCGTGCGGGAAAGAAGGACACGATGCTCAACCATCTGTTGAGTGACCTCAAGACGATGCCGCCCCTGATGAAGCGGCTCGCGCAAATCCAGTTCCTGTCCTGGTCGGCGCTCTTCATTCTCTGGATCTACGCGACCCCGGTCGTGGCGCATCTCCAGTTCGGCGCGGCCGATGCGACGACTCCGGCTTACCAGGATGGCGCCGATTGGGTCGGCGTGATGTTCGCGGCCTATAACGGCATCGCCGCGCTCTACGCCTTCCTGATGCCGCAGATCGTCAAGCGCATCGGCGAGGCGGCGATGCATGCGGTCAACCTGCTCGCGGGCGCCGCGGCCTATCTCGCCATCCCGCTCATCCATGATCCGCATATGCTTCTGGTCGCGATGCTCGGCATGGGGCTTGCGTGGGCCTCCATCCTGACGATCCCTTATTCGCTGCTTGCCGGTGCGCTGCCCGCGCGCAAGCTCGGCGTCTATATGGGCATCTTCAACATCTTCATCGTCGTGCCCCAGCTGGTCGTGTCGAGCTGCATGGGGTCGATCATGCACGCATTGTTTCCGCAGGCGGTCCAATATGTGTTCGTGATCGGCGCGTTGTTGCTGGCGGCTGGTGCCGCGCTCTCGCTTACGCTCCGCCGGCCGCGCGGCTGAGAGACCGCCGCCATCCGGTTCGCCACCTGAACCACTGCGCCCGCATACAAGAAGGGACGGCGCTTGCGCGCCGTCCCCGAGTGATCTCCGGAGGGGAGATGCCGCGCTTCGGCTTAAAAGCGGAAGCGTATGCCCGCGCGATAGAGCCGGCCCACGATGTCATACAGAGCCGGGTTGGCGTAGGACGGCGACTTGGCCGGATCGTGGTCGAACACATTGTCCACCTTGACGTAGGCAGTGATGTTCTTGGTCAGATTGTAGGATGCGCCGAGATCCAGGTAGAAAGCACCCGGCATGAAGTTGTTGTCGATTGTCGGCGCGGTCGAAGTGGAGACGGGGCAACCCGTCGTACAAACCACATATTGGTTGCCGTACACGCCGTCGCTGAACCAGCGTTCCTGCACGGTGAAGCTCAGGCGATCATTCTCGTAGGATTGGATTGCCAGCCACTTCCATTTCGGGGTCGAGCCCTGATTCACGCCGGCGCTGTCGGTCGGCGCCGTGCCGGGGAGGCCCGGATCGCTGATGAACTCCTTGATATGCGTGGCCAGTCCGCGCACGGTGAAGTTGCCCGGCAGGCCGAGCGGATTCTGCCAGCGATAGCTTGCTTCGATATCGAAGCCGCTCGTCTTGATCGACGCGAAGTTGAACGACTGGACGTTGATGAAATTCGGGCCGTTCGGATTGTTCAGATTATAGGTGCCGCAGGTCTGCGGCAGGATGTTGCGGAAGCACAGATCGACGATCTGCGCCGCGCCGAGGCTCGAAATGACGTCCTTGATCTTGATCTTGTAGTAGTCGAACGAGACGCTGAAGCCCGGCAGCCAGTGCGGGTTGGCCAGCACCGCGCCGAGTTCGGTGTTGCGCGCGATCTCCGGTTTCAGATTGGGGTTGCCGACCGCGTTCTGGATCGCGACCACGTTCACGTTGCGGGTGGGATCGAGGAAGTTCGGCAAGGTGGTCGTCACCGGTGCCGCGAACAGCTCCGACAGGTTGGGCGCACGGACGTCACGCGATGTGACGGCACGCAGGCGCAGGCCCTGGATCGGCGTGTCCCAGGTTCCGCCGATCTTCCACGTCCAGACCGTGCCGGACGTGCTGTAGTCGGTCCAGCGCGCGGCGCCGTTCAGGTTCGCCTTGCCGATCGTGTCCGAGTTGAACAACGGCAGGTTGAGCTCGAGGAAGGCTTCCTTGACGTTGTAGACGCCGTTGCCGTTCTTGTAGTTGCCGGCATACCAATTGTTGCCGAGCGCCGCATTCTCCAGCGGATCGGCGGGATAGTCCGCGCTGTTGGGGCTGCGAGCGCTGACGCCGGCACCATAAGGATCGGCATGCACGGTGTAGAATTCACGCCGATATTCCGCGCCGAAGGCGACGGCGAGCGGTCCTGCCCACAGATCGATCGGCGTGCCTGAGAAGTTGAGGCTCGCCGCGTCCTGGGTCATGCGCAGGCGCTGGAAGGGGCCTGCGGCCGGCTGAACATAGGCAAGCGCGGCTGCCGAAGGTGTCTGGCCGCCGATGATGTTCAACGGCACGCAGCCATTGGCGCGGGCGGTCGGATCCGCGCAGACGATCGCGCCGTTGAGCATGATCGCGTTGATCGCCTGGTTGAAGCGCGGCGTCAGCAGGATGTGGTCGACGTCGACCGCGGTGTGATTGATGCCATGCTCGTAATAGCCGTCATAGCTCCAGTCGGAGCCGAGCATGTTGAACTTGCCCTTGGCGCCGAGAACGACGCGATACTGACGGCGATCGGTGTGCACCACCGTGTTTGGTAGCACCGCCCCGCTGATTCCGAAGCCGAAGCTTGTGATTCCCGCCGCCGTGCACTGCGCCTGGACCGAGGCGGGCACGAAGGGGTTGGCGCACTGGATGGTCAGACCGGGCTTCTGTTCGCCATTGACCGGCTGATTGTGCGTTTTCACCTGCCCGACATTGTAAGACACATAAATTTCGTTGTCGGGCGCGATGTCGAAGCCGACGCGGCCATAAGCCGTCATACGCTGGATCGCCGACTGAAGCGTGCGGCCCGAATCGACGTTGCCCGACAGGTCGCCGCCGACGCAGAAGCCGGGATAGCAGCCATTGACCGTACCGGCCGCATTCTTGGCGGGCGTTCCGTTGGAACCATATTGGAACTGGAACGGATTGCCGTTCTTGTCGAAGGCGATGCCCTGCAGCGGCCCGTTACTGATGATGCCGTATTTGGTGTAGTTATAAGGCTGCGCCCAGTCCCGCATCACATATTGCGGCAACCCGTCATTGGTGACGTTGCGGTTGATCATCGTCGTCTGGCTGAACCAGTCGCGGCCATTGGCGAGGCCGGTACCGAAATCGCCCGGGCCGACGCCGCCTTCCTTGGCATATTCGGCGCTGGCGACGACGTGCAGGCGGTCGCCCAGGAAGCTGTTGCCCCAGGCGAGCTGAGCCTGACCCTGTCCGTCATCGCCATAGTTGGTGATGCCGCCCTGGATATTGCCCTTGATGCCCTTGAAATGCGTGTCGGTGATGAAATTGACCACGCCGCCGACCGCGTCCGAGCCGTAGGAGGCCGATGCGCCGCCATTGACCACGTCGACGCGCTGGATCAGCAATTGCGGGAACAGGCTCACGTCGGTGACGCCCGTATAATAAGCGCCCACCACGCGCTGGCCGTCGATCAGCGTCAGCGTGCGGATCGTGCCCAGGCCCCGCAGCGAGAAGGAACTCAGGCCCTGCTGACCGCTCGATGTGCTGAAGGTGTTGGTGGTCGATCCGCTCGAACCCTGCAGCGAGGGCAGCTGGGCAATGGTGGTGAAGACGTTCGGCTGGGCGTTCTGGTTGAGCTGCGCTTCGCCGAGGACGGTCGTCGGCGTCGGCGCGTTGAACCCGCTCGCCTTGATGCGCGATCCGGTGACCACGATGTCGCCGATCGACGCCTGATCCAATGCCGCCGCCCCCGCCTGCGGCGTGCCCGATGCGGAAGTGGTGGTCGTCTGGGCAAAGGCCGGGGCTGCGAACATCGCGCCGATCAGGGCGATCAGGCTTGCCGATTGTACGGCCTTGCGCCGGGCATGCCGCTGCTTTGCAGGCCGGCGGCCCGACAGGGCGACATCATCACTTTTGGTTACGGAAATCTGGTCCGTCTCGCGCATCTTTTCCTCCCGTTCGCTGGCGTCGCTTGCGCCAGTCGCATTTTTCAACGCTCTCCGTTGGGCCGCTCGCGGGCTACGGTAACGTTACCGTTGAATGGCTAACCCCGCTCGCTGACAGAGTCAATACTCAGACAATTTGTTGACGACAGCTATGGGGAAGTGCTTAGAGGCTTTTGTGTTTTGTCAGGTTTTCTCTGTAAAAGAGCTTCAAGTTACCAAGATCATGCCGGAAAATCGGATAGGGTAACGTTAACGGGAGGGGCGCTTGCCCAAGGGCATCAGCAATAGGGGGCCGCGGCGGTTCGGGGTCGGCCACGTCCGGTGGGCGATTACCTGCCTGTTCGTCGGCGCGATGATCCTGAACTATCTGGCGCGCTCGGTGCTCGGCGTCGCGGCACCGGTGATTCTGGCCGAGCAGGCGATCTCCAGCGAGCAATATTCCTGGATCACGAGCGCGTTCCAGATCGGCGTCATGTTCCAGCCGCTTGCCGGTTTCCTGCTTGACGGGGCGGGGCTCCGGATCGGGTTCGCGCTCTGCCTGGCGGTCTGGTCTTTGATCACGATGGGGCATGTGCTGGCCAAGGGCTGGCTCTCCTTCGCCGGGCTGCGCTTCACGCTGGGCCTGGCCGAAGGATCGGCCCAGCCCGCGGGGCAGAAACTGGTCGCCGAATGGTTTCCGGCGCGCGAGCGCGGGCTCGCGGGCGGTCTCTACAATATCGGCGCATCGTTCGGCGCGGTCTTCGCGCCACCGCTCGTGGCGTGGGCGGTGATGGCGGGAAGCTGGCGACTCGCCTTCCTTATCGTCGGTCTGCTGGGGCTGGTCTGGTCGGTCGGCTGGCTCGTCTGGTATCGGCCGCCCGCCGATCATCGGCGGCTGGGCGAGGCGGAGCGGTCCTATATCCTTGACGGCCAGGAGCCGGAGCTGGCTCCGGGCGGCGGACGCGTGCGGATCGGCGCATTGCTTCGCCGCCGTGAGGCCTGGGGTATCGCATTGCCGCGCATGCTCGCGGATCCGGTCTGGGGAATGCTCTCTTTCTGGATGCCGCTTTACCTGGCGCGCGTGCGCGGTTTCGATCTGACGCAGATCGCGCTGTTCGCCTGGCTGCCATTTCTGGCGGCGGATGTCGGTTGCCTGTTCGGCCCGATGGTCGCGGCGCGGCTGCACCGGCGCGGCGTGCATCTGATCGATGCGCGGCGGTGGGCTTTCACGCTGGGCGCCGTGCTGATGACCGGGATGATGTTCGTCAGCGTCGTCACCAGCCCCTATCTTGCGATTGCACTGCTGTGCCTGGGCGGCTTCGCCCATCAGACCTTGTCGGTGACCGTGATCACGATGGCGTCGGATCTGTTTCGCCGCGACGAGGTGGCGACGATGGCGGGCATTGCGGGCTTCGCCGGAAATCTGGGCGTGCTGCTATTCACGCTCATGCTCGGGCATATGGTCGATCAGGTCGGCTATGGCCCTTTCTTCATCCTGCTCGGCGTGCTCGACCTGGTCGGCGCGGCTCTGCTCTGGACCCTGGTGCGCAAACCGGCATGACCACAATCTCAAACCCAATCCTGCGGGGCTTCAATCCCGACCCGTCGATCGTGCGCGTCGGCGATGACATCTTCATCGCAACATCCACTTTCGAATGGTTTCCGGGGGTGCAGATCCACCACAGCCGCGATCTCGTCCATTGGCGCGTCGCGTCCCGGCCGCTCAATCGGGCATCGCAGCTCGACATGCGGGGGAACCCGGATTCCTGCGGGGTGTGGGCGCCCGATCTGACCTATGCCGACGGACGCTTCTGGCTGGCCTATACCGACGTGAAACGTTTCGGCCAGTCGACGCTCGACGGCGCGACCGGCGTGTCCTTGCGTGATTTTCACAATTACCTGGTCACGAGCGACCGGATCGATGGCGAATGGTCGGATCCGATCTACCTCAACAGCAGCGGTTTCGATCCCGCCCTTTTCCATGACGATGACGGGCGCACCTGGTTGCTCAACATGCTCTGGGACCATCGGCCAACCCACCCGCGCTTCGCGGGCATCGTGATACAGGAGCTTGATCGCGAGAGCTGCAGGCTGATCGGTGAGCGGCGGCTGATCTTCGAGGGCACCGCCCGCGGATTCACGGAGGGCCCGCATCTCTACAAGAAGGACGGCTGGTATCATCTGCTCGTCGCCGAAGGTGGGACCGGCTGGGATCACGCGGTCGTGATGGCGCGGTCGCGCGACCTGTTCGGCCCCTATGAAGTGCACCCCGACGGGGCGGTAATCACCGCCGACGGCCGGCGCGATGCCGCGCTGACGCGTGCCGGCCATGGCGACCTGGTCGAACTTGCCGACGGATCGACCTGGATGGCTTATCTGTGTGGTCGGCCGGTGCCGGGCCGCGAGCGATGCGTGCTCGGGCGCGAAACCGCCTTGCAGCCGATGCGCTGGGACGCGGATGGGTGGCTGCGGACGCCAAAGGGCGATGCGGCACCCGATCCCGCGCCGGTTGGTCCCGGTCTGCCGTCGGCGCCCTGGGCCGACTCCCCATGGGACGGCAGCTTCGGCGACGGTGCCTTGCCGATCGACCTGCAATGGCTGCGCACGCCGCACGGCGCCAATCTGTTCAGCCTGTCCGCTCGCCCGGGCTATCTTCGTCTCTACGGGCGGGAGACCGTCGGCAGCCATTTCGAGCAGGCGCTCATTGCCCGCCGGCAGCAGCATCTGCGTTACACGGCGACGACGCGACTGGAGTTCGAGCCTGCCAACTTCCAGCAGGCGGCAGGCCTGATCTGCTATTATAACAGCACGAAATTCCACTATTTCCACGTCACGCGCGACCTCGGCGCGCGGCAGCTGCAGCTGATGACCGCGTCCCCCGATTCCGGCCGATGCGAGATGGTCATGGTCGAGTCCGCGCTTCCGGACGGTGCGATCGAACTGCGCGTCGATGTCGATCATGATCAACTGCGTTTCGCCTGGCGCGGCGCGCGGGATGGCGACTGGCGGCAGGTGTCGCAGCCACTCGATGCCAGCATCCTTTCGGATGAAGCGACCTTATCCGGCCTGCCGAACTTTACCGGGACCTTCGTGGGAATGGCATGCCAGGACATGGCCGGCACAGCCACGCCCGCCGACTTTGCCTTTTTCCGCTATGAAGGGCGCGGCGACTGACAATTGTCAGCGGTGGGCGGCAACCGGAAGGGCGGATTGCCGCCGGGTGATTTCGTGATCGAGCACGACATCGGCGCCCGGTTCCTGCGAACGCCCCGTCGCGGCGATTTCCGCCACCACGCGGCTCAATGCCTCTGCCGCCAGCTTGCGCACCGGCTGGTGCACGGTCGTGAGCGGCGGCCAGAGCGTGACTGCGGCGGTAGTGTCGTCGAAACCTACGACAGTGAGCTCGCGCGGCACGTCGATTTGGCGGCGGTGCGCAACCGAGACCACCGCCGCCGCCATATCGTCATTGCTCGCGAAAATCGCGGTCAGCGGCGGCTTGGCATCCAGTAATTGCTCGCCCGCCTGCAGTCCTGAAGCGAAGCTGAAATCGCCCTGCGCGATCACGGTCTTCACGCCGTCCACCTCGCGTGCGGCGGCATAGAAGCCGGCCAGTCGCTCCACGCTGGCCGCCTGATCCGCATTGCCGACGATGAAACCCAGCCTGCGATGTCCCATCGCGAGCAACTCGTGCGTCATTTCGTAGGCCGCGCGACGGTCGTCGATCCGGACGCAGATCGCGCCTTCGATCTGATGCGCGCCAACCGCCGCCGTCGGTAATTGGGCCGAACGCAACACTTTGAGCACGGCCGCGGTTTCGCCCAGCGGCGGGGCGACAATGACGCCGGAAATACCCGACGCGACCAATTCTTCGAGCGCCTCCGGTGCGGGCGGATGGCCGCCTTCGCCCTTGAGCAGGACGAGGCGCGCGCCGCGATTGGACGCCTCTTCGAAAACGCCGGTGAGAAAATCGCTCATGAAAGCGGCGCTTGGATTTGAGTAGATCACCCCGATCTTGAGTTCAGTCGAGGTCACCAGGCTGCGCGCGGCGGCATTGGGCTTATAGCCCAATTGGCGGATCGCCTGCTCCACCATGGCGCGCGTCTTGGCGCCGACGCCGGGCTGACCGTTCATGACGCGCGAAACCGTCATGGGCGAGACGCCAGCCTCCGCCGCCACGTCGATAACCGTCACGCCGCGGACCTTCTGCCCCCGTTTCGCCACTTAAGACCTTCTGCCGTTCTTCAGTTGGAAAGGGCCTAGTTCATTGGATGCGTGACGCAAGTTCCATGTAATAATCCGCTCGCCGCCGTGGGCCTATTCCAATGCGCAGCTACTCACGATAAAGGCGATGGTCTATGAAGCAAAGCTTCACAGTCAGGCAGGGCGCGCTCGATGGGGTCGAGGTGTTCCTCGCGGTTGCCGAACATCGCAGCTTCAATCGCGCCGCGGCGGCGCTGGGCGTAAGCACGTCGGCGGTCAGCCAGGCGGTGCGCTCGCTCGAAGTCCGGATCGGCGCCGCCTTGTTCTTGCGCACCACGCGCAGTGTCGGCCTCACCGAGGCTGGCGAGCGATTCCTCTCTCGCGCCAAACCCGCGTTCGAAGAGCTTGTCGCCGCCAGCCTCGCCGCGCGCGAACTCGGGCAGGGCCCTTCCGGCCGCCTCCGGCTGACCGTGCCGCCCTCGGTCGTGCCGCTCCTGATCGAACCCATCATGGCCTCCTTCTCGCGGAAATATCCCGCGATCGAAGTCGAGATCTGCGCGAGCGAAAAGCTGCTCGACCTCGCCGCCGAAGGTTTCGATGCCGGCGTGCGGCTCGGCCAGTTCATCGCTGCCGACATGGTCGCGGTGCGCCTGACCCCGCCCTTCCCGATGGCGACGGTCGGCAGCCCTTCTTATTTCGAGCGCGCGGATCGTCCCCTGCGGCCGGAAGACCTTCGTGGGCATGCTTGCCTGCGGTTGCGCCGCTCGGGCGGCGCGCTGGCATCCTGGACTTTCATGGATGGTAACCAGCTGATCGAAATCGATGCCCCGGGGCCGCTGATCGCCAACGATTACCCCACCTTGGTCGGAGCGGCGATGAAAGGCATGGGGTTGGCCCAGGTTCCCGAGCCCGTCGTCGCCGAGCGCGTGAGGGAAGGGCGGCTCGAGGCGATATTGCAAGGCTTCGCTTCGACCACGCCGGGCGTCTTCCTTTATTATCCCGACCGCCGGCAAGTTCTCCCGAAGCTGCGGGCGTTCATCGATCACGCCAAGGACCATTACGGGACGATGTCGTTTGCCGAAGGCACTTCGGTCAGGCCCTGACCGACGCCGCAGGGCGATTGTGAAGCGCTGCTTCACGAGACATCGCGATCAAGCGCGTAGTCGGATGCTGCGACGGAACTAGAATGACCTCGGCTACGCGACGAGGACTATCATGACGCCGCAGAATATCTTCAATCTCCATCTCGCCATGGGCTATGTGCCGTGGCTGCTATGGTTCTTGGCATATGGATGGCCCAGGCTGCGGACGATGGAGGCCGTGGATGCACAGCGCGCCATCGCCTCGTTCCATGCTTTCCGGTTCCTTGGCCTGGTCTTCCTGGTGCCGGGTGTGGTGGGGACGGCCATTCCGCACGCCTTCGCCGCGCCCGCGGCTTATGGCGACTTTGCGACCGGCGTGCTGGCGATGGTGGCATTGGCGGCGATCCGCATCCGGCCACTTTTCTGGCTGTTGGTCGTCGCCTTCAACCTGGTGGGTTTCCTCGACATCCTGAACGCTTATTATCATGGCGTGACGTCGGCTTTGCCGGCAGGCGAATTAGGGACCGGCTATTTCATCGTGATCGTCTATGTCCCGATCCTGATGATCACGCATGTGGCGGCTTTCTATCTGCTGCTGGCGAGGCGGAGCCGGGCGGTCGCCTGAAGGGGCTGGCGGGCTGACGATGAATAAGAGGATGCAGTCGCTGGTCGAACGAGATTCCGATGGATCGTGGCTGCCCGCCGGCTTCGAGCCTTACACTCTTGCTTTGCAGGAGGCCTGCCTGGACCTCTTCGATGCCAATTGCCCGGCGTCCTTCGCACCGAACGAACGCAGCGATTATGCCGCATTCCTGGACCAGGCAGGAGGCTCCTACTTCGTCAAACCTCGGTCCGGCCGGGCCGCCGCGGCATTCGGGCTGAAGCGCGGCGCGGGGGCAGACAGTTTGCGGTTGAACTGGATCATGGTCCATCCGGCGGTGCATTCGGGCGGGGTCGGTCGCGCCATCATGGAGGCGGTTATCGCCTTCGGTCGTCTGGCCGGCGCGACGCGGATCGAGATAGCTGCCAGCCATCTGTCCGAGCCGTTCTTCGCACGTTTCTCGGCCATTGCCGTCGGGAGCACGCGGAACGGCTGGGGACCGGATATGCACCGCGTCGACATGGAGATTTCGCTTTAGCGGCCGGCAGGCGGTCACGGTGGGCGTCCGGACGATCGAGGCGCTTTACGGAGCGGTGAACGATGCCTCGATCTCGGCGCCGCGGACCTGCCTGAGCAAGCTGCAATACCGGATCGCCGTCCACGGTGCGCAAGTAGCTGAGCGTGGCCACGGATTTCATGCTGATCGTTACCGGCGCCAGCCTGGCGCATTACGAGGCACTGACCCGGCGCCTGTCCCGACCGATCCGAATGTGAAGCGGTTCAGGAGTTCGACAGCCTCCGCACCTATGCGCCGATCTTCGCTGTGGCAGGCGGCTCCTATTTCATGGCGCTATTCTGCATTCAGCTACTCTCGCCCCGGCTGGAGCGAGTGAAGCTGAAGAAGTGAGCCCGGCTGGGTCGTCACGGCTTTCGCCTTTGCTCGGGAAGCTGTTCTGCCCATTTAGCGATGGCCTTCAACACCGCAACGGCAGCGAGTCCCGATTCCGTAAGTTCATAGATCTGCCGGTCGGCGGGGTGGGGGAGTTCTTTCCTCCGCACCAGGCCGTTGGTCTCAAGATGGCGAAGCCGTGCCGTCAAAATATTGGACGAAATTCCAGCGACTAGCGACTTGATGCGGGAAAACCTGATGGGCCCGTATGCCAGTATCCGCAGGATCGGGATGATCCATTTGGTCGAAAGAATCTCGTCTGCGGCGGCTATTTGGGGATCGGCGGGTTCCATGCCCGTCAATCCGGTTGGAGATAGTTCGCGGGGTTGCGAATGCCCCCGGATTGCTCAAGCGCGGCCAGGCGCGCCTCGATCGTGGAAAGACGTCGCCGATAATCCTCGTAGGGATCGTAGTCGGTCGCCGAATCGAGCACATCGAGAATGCCCCTGGTGCGCTGCAACCATCCGGCCAAGCGTTCGGTCAGCACGGGCTATCTCCTTTTGCTGCAACGGGTCGCTTGGCGGCCCGCCCCGTCGGGCAGCCATGTCGAAGGTGCCGTGCGTGCGGTTGCAAGGCAGGTGCCTTTCTCATCCTTCGCCGCTTCAGCTGGCCTGAAGCGCCACAGACATGGTTCCCGTCTGTATATCCTCGCCCGGCGGCCTGATGCGGAACCAAAGGGCATAGAGAGCCGGCAGGAACAGCAAGGTCAGGATGGTGCCGCCAAGAGTGCCGCCGATCAGGGTGAACGCCATCGAGCCCCAGAACACCGATTGGGTGAGCGGAATGAAGGCCAGCACCGCGGCCATGGCAGTGAGGACCACCGGGCGCGACCGCTGCACGGTGGCTTCGATGACGGCGTGGTAGGGATCGAGCCCGTTACGCTCGTTGCTGTGAATCTGTCCGATCAGGATCAGCGTATTGCGCATCAGGATGCCGGCGAGCGCGATCAGCCCCAGGATCGCGTTGAACCCGAACGGCTGACCAAAGAGCAGTAGCGTGGGCACGACGCCGACCAGGCCGAGCGGCCCGGTCAGCAGCACCATCGTCATCGCGGAGAGCTGGCGCACCTGGAAGATGATGATGATCATCATCAGCACGATCATGATCGGGAAGACGGGTATGAGCGCGGCGTTGGCCTTGCCGGCCTCCTCGATCGAGCCCGCCATATCGATGCGATAGCCGGCAGGCAGAGCCTTGATGATAGGCTGGAGGCGCCGGAGCATCTCGGTCGAAACATCCGGTGGCTGCAGGCCATCGGCGATATCGCCGCGCACCGTGATCGTCGGCATGCGGTCGCGGCGGCGCAGGATCGGATCCTCCATATGCACTTCGAGCTTGCCGATCTGGCTGATCGGCACCCGCTGACCCGCGCTGCCTGTCAGCGTGAAGTCGGCGATGCGCGCGGGGTCGAGTCGATTGGGGCCGGCTGAGCGGGCGACGACATCGACCGTGCGGATGTCTTCCCGCACCTGGGCAACGGTTACACCGGTCAGCAGGAATTGGAGTTGCTGGCCGACGTCGGCCGAGGTGAGTCCGATGGACCGCAGCCGGTCCTGGTCGAGCACGAAATGGACCGTCGGTACACGCTCTCCCCAATCGGTGTTCACCGTCCGCATCGCCGGATCGGCAAGCATGGTTGTCCGCACCTCCTCGGCGATCGCGCGCACCCTGGTGAGGTCCGGGCCGTTGACCCGGAAGGCGACCGGAAACGCCGAATAGGGGCCGAAGACAAGCTGGGTCGCGCGGACGCGCGCCTCAGGCGCGAGGCCGTCGGCGACTGCCTGGCGCAGTCGGAGCTTGAGCGCGTCGCGTGTCTTTTCCGATGGCGTCAACACCACGATCTTCGCGAAGGAGGGGTCGGGTAGCTCGGGCGACAAAGCGAGGAAGAAACGGGCCGCTCCCTGGCCGACATAGCTGGTGACGATCTTCGCCTCGGGCTGCTTTCTGAGCCACGTTTCGACCTTGGCCGTCGCGGCGCTGGTGCGCGCGATCGAGCTTCCCTCCGGCATCTGGACCTCGACCAGTACCTCAGGCCGGTCGGACGCCGGAAAGAACTGCTTCCTGACCAAACCCATGCCGAGACCGGCGACGAGGAAGGCCGCGAGCGTCGCAAGCGCGACGGTCTTCTTGTGATGGACCGCCCAGCGGATCACATCACGGACGCGGCGATAGTTGGGCGTGTCGTAGATCGCCCCATGCCCGCCTTCGATCGGCTTGATGTCAGGGAGCATCTTCACGCCGAGATAAGGCGTGAAGGCGACGGCCACGACCCATGATGTGATCAGCGCGAAGCCGACGATCCAGAAGATATTGCCTGCATATTCGCCGGCGACCGATTTCGCGAAGCCGACCGGCATCAAGCCGACCACCGTCACCAGCGTACCGGCGAGCATGGGGGCCGCCGTGTGGCTCCAGGCATAAGCGGAGGCTGCTATGCGGTCATAGCCTTCTTCCATCTTCACGACCATCATCTCGATCGCGATGATCGCGTCGTCGACCAGCAGGCCCAGCGCGAGGATGAGCGCACCCAGAGTGATGCGGTCGAAGTCCCGTCCCGTGCTCATCATGATGACCAGCACCGCGGCGAGCGTGAGGGGAACGGCCGCGGCGACGACGATCCCGACCCGCCATCCCAGGCTGAGGATGCTCACGATCATGACGACGCCGAGCGCCACGAAGAATTTGAGCATGAACTCGCCGACCGCTTCCTTGATGTTGACGGCCTGGTCGGTGACCTTGGTGAAGCTCATGCCGATCGGCAGGTCATGCGCGATCGCCCCCGCCTCGGCTTCGAGCGACTTGCCGAGATCGAGACCGTTCCAGCCCTCTCGCATCACCACGCCGAGCAGCAGCGTCGGCTGGCCCTGGTTGCGGATCAGGTAAGTAGGCGGGTCCTCGTAGCCGCGCTTCACGTCGGCAATGTCGGAGAGGCGCAGAGTGCGCCCCTTCGCGACGACCGGCAGGTTGCGGATTTTGTCGAGATCGGTGAAGGCGCCGTCGAGCCGAATCAGTATTTCGGGCCCCTTGGCTTCGATCGAGCCTGCCGGGGTGACCATATTCTGCTGGTTGAGCGCGGCGAAGATGTCGCGAGCCGAAACGCCGAGATTGGCGAGACGGTCGTGCGAGAATTCGACGAAGACGCGCTCGGCTTGCTCACCGAGAATATTGACCTTCTTGACACCGGGGACGTGCAGCAGCCGCTGGCGCAGCGTCTCGGCCTGCCGTACCAGCTGCCGTTCGGGCTCGCCCGGCGCCTTGAAGGCATAGAGGGCGAAGGTGACGTCGCCATATTCGTCGTTGACGAAGGGCCCGATGACGCCTTGCGGCAGGTTGCGCGCCTCGTCGCCCAGCTTCTTGCGGGCCTGATAGAATTCCTCCGGAACCTGGTTGGGGGGAGTCCGGTCCTTCAGGGTCAGCGTTATGAAGGCGAGGCCGGGACGCGTGAACGTTTCGGTTCGGTCGTACCAGCGAAGCTCCTGCAGCCGCTTCTCCAGAGGCTCCGCCACCTGGTCCTGCATCTCCTGCGCGGTGGCGCCGGGCCATGTGGTGACGATTGTCAGCGTCTTGATCGTGAAGCTGGGATCTTCCGCGCGGCCGAGCCTGGTGAAAGCGAAGATGCCGGCCAGCGTGATCGCGACAATCAGGAAGAGTGTAACCGAGCGTTCGCGCACCGCGAGGGCCGAAAGATTGAAGCCGCCGCTGCTCATTGGAGATCACCACCCGTTGCCGCGATCCGCACGGCTTCGCCCTGGTGAAGCAGGTGGGCGCCCAGCGCTACGAAGCGTTCGCCCGGCCGAAGCTCGCCTCGCACGGTGGCGTCCTCTTCGCCGAGCGCGACGAGGGTGAGCGGGCGCCAGCTTACCGTGGGATGGGGCCCAGCGCCCACCATCCACACGCCCGGACCCAGGCCATTGTCGTAGATTGCGGCGAGCGGCACGTGTGCCGTCGCTGTCAGGCCCGGGACCGGGACGCGGATTGAGACAGTCGCACCGAGCGGCGCCTTCGTCGCCGCGCCTTCGAGAACATAGCGCGCCTCATAGGTACGGGTCGTGGGGTCCGCCGCGTCCGACAGTTGGCGCAGGCGCGCCTGGCTCACCGCATTGTTGCCGAAGATCGTTGCGGTCGCGGTTGAGCCGATGGCGGGACGCAGCGTCTCGGGAAGGTCGACCGACGCCTCGCGCGGACCGGCATGCGCGAGACGGACGACGACCTGGCCGGCAGCCACCACCTGCCCGGGTTCGGCAAGCGTTTCGACCACGGTGCCGTCCGCGTCGGCTGCCAGCGTGGAATATCGGGCCTCGTTGCGGGCGACATTGGCTTGGGCGAGCGCGGCTCTCAGCTGTGCCTGCGCCGCGTCCGACGCGGCCTTGGCTTGGTCATAGGCGGAGGCGGATACCGCGCCGGCGGAGACCAGATCGCGAAGACGCCTCTCGTCGGCGGCTGTCTGGATGGCGCGCGCGCGCGCCGCTTCGACCGTGCCGAGCGATGCGGTGGTCGCGAGCGCGAGATCGGTGCGATCGATCCGCATCAGAGGCTGGCCGCGCCGGACGACCTCGCCGGCATTGACCAGGCGTTCGACTACCTTGCCGCCGACCCGGAAGCCCAGGTCGCTTTGGACCCGGGCAGATACCACGCCGGTAAACTCGCGTGTCCCGCCCTCTGCCGGTTGCGCAATGGCGGTCCGGACCAGCGGAGGCTGGGTACGGGGGTCGGTTTCCGCCCGGTGGCAACCCGCGAGAGCGGCAAACAGCGCGACGGATATTCCGACACGCTCGTTGAAACGATGCGACACGCTCGAATCCTCCAAATCGAGGACCGAACCTGTAGACGAGTAACTAATTTGTCAAGTAGTCACAACCGCCGCTACGGCGCGAGGCTCCTCAAAATGAGTCCGGCGACCTCGGTTTGGGCATCGGGCAGCAGATCGAGATTGCGTTCCAGGTGCAGCGGATCGATGAAGGGCATCATCGCGTAAAAGATCGCGCGACAAGTCTCGTCGAGCGGAGTCTTGCGCTCGAACTCACCGCTTTCCCGACCGCTTTTCACGATCTCGACGATCATCCGTTGCAGCTCCTCGCTATAGCCGTGCGCGGAGCACCATTGCTCGGACGCGGCCAGCGCAGCAATCTCGTAAAGCTTCCGATCGTTGAAAAACAACGAAACGCTCAAGGTGGTTATACTCTTGAAAAAGCGCCTAAAACGGTCTGTCGCGCTCCCGCCTTCATCGATAGCCTGCCGGGATTCGGCGATCAGCTTTCCCAGGCATGCGCTGCAGATCGCTTCTCCGATCGCCTGCTTCGACTCGAAGAATCGATAGATGTACGCCTTGGAAAAGCCGATCTCGCGCGCCAGATCCGAAACCGTGGTCTTGGCGTAGCCGTAACGCGCGAAACATTCGTGCGCCGCCTCGACGATCTGGTCGCGAACGGCATGTTCGGCGGGCCCCCGTGCGGGGGTCTCGGGTGCGAACTGTTCCATGGCCTCTAAATAGCCGCTCCGCGCTGCATTGACAATTGTGACCAATATACTTATTAGTCACAGCCTTAAAATTTTGTTCGAGGACCGACAATGCGGCCATTGCGTCGAGCGGCGGGCTCCGCCCTTATCGCCCTGTTCATCAGCGGATGCGCTGTCGGGCCGCGCTATGTGCCGCCATCTCCACCTCCCGCAACGAGCTTCGTTGGCACGCGCGCGATCGAGGAACGGCAGGCCGTATCGGCGCCCGCCGATCTCGTCGCCTGGTGGAACGCGTTCAACGACCCGCTGCTCAGCAATCTCGTTGAACGCGCTTTGGCGCAGAACCTCGATCTGCAGCAGGCGATAGCCCGTGTCGGCCAAGCGCGTGCCGCGCTGACGGCCGCAAATGCCGCCTTGTTGCCGTCCGGTCAGGTGAGCGGCACGGCAGGTACCAATTACCAATCCCTTCAAACCCCAATCGGCCGCATTGCCGGCGCGTTCCCGGGCTCCCAGCGTCGGACGGACATTTACGAGCTGGACCTCGGCGCCAGTTGGGAAGTGGACATGTTCGGTGGCCGGAGCGCCGCACGCGATGCCGCGCGTGCCGACTGGCAGGCTTCCGCCGCAGCGGCGGTCGCGGCACGGCTCGCGGTCGCCGCACAAGTGGCCGACACCTATATCGCGATCCGCGCGCTGCAAATGCGGCTCGCCGTCGCGCGCGACCAGATCGCAACCCAGCAGCGGCTCGTCGATCTTGTTGCGCTCCAATACCGCAAGGGAGTCGCAGCCGAGCTTCAGCTGCGTCAGGCTGAGGGCGCGCTCGCGCCGGTGCGTGCATCGGTGCCAGCGCTGCAGAACGAACTCGATATGGCGCAGAATGCGCTCGACGTACTGCTCGGCGTCCAGCCGGGAACGACGCGCACCGAACTGGCGGAGCCGGCGCCGCTCCCTGTCGCTCCGCCGATTTCAGGCGCGGGCGGACCTGCTGCGCTGTTGCGCAGGCGGCCGGACATCATCGCCGCCGAGCGCGCGCTCGCGGCCTCGAATGCCCGCATCGGGGTGGCCGTTTCGGAATATTATCCCAAATTCTCGTTGAGCGGGCTGCTCGGCACGGCGACCATGGGGGCGGGCGGGCTTTTCAGCGCGGGCGCGACGCAAGCGAATGGCGTGCTGGGCCTGCGGTGGCGGTTGTTCGATTTCGGTCGGGTGGATGCGGAGATCAAGGCCGCCAAAGGACACAATGCGGAGGCGCTGGCAGCCTATCGCCTTGTGGTGCTCCGCGCATCGCAGGACGTCGAGGATGCATTCTCGACGCTCGTCCAGCAGGAGGCGCGCACGCGCGCGCTGACAGAGGGTGAGGTTTCGCTGGTCCGAGCCCGCGACGCCTCATCCGCAGCCTATAAAGGCGGGGCTGCAAGCCTGATCGACGTACTCGACGCGGATCGCCGCCTGCTCGAAAACAGGGACAATATTGTCGAGGCCCGCGCGGCAGCGGCCCACGGCGCCGTGGCTTCGTTCCGGGCGCTCGGTGGAGGGTGGGATCCTGCCCCGATCGCGCGGTGAGGTGATGAACGCCCCTGAGCCGAAGAAGGGGAAAGCCGTCGGCAAGCTCATCTTGATCGAGAGTGGCTCCCCGAGTTGGATTCGAACCAACGGCCGCTCGATTAACAGTCGAGAGCTCTACCGCTGAGCTATCGGGGAACATGCCATTCTGGCCTGCGAAGGCGCGCCCTATACCAAAGCGTCGCGCGGGCGCAAGCGGTTCCGGACACTAAAATTTATCCCTCGGGATTCAGATCGCGAACTGCTCCATCGCGATCCGGTCGTCGAGCGCATGCTCGGGATCGAACATCAGATTGAGCACATTGCTGCGATCGACCGTCACCTCGACGCTGGCGACGTCGCGCACCTCGCGCTGGTCCGCCACCGCGCTGACCGGGCGTTTGATCGGATCGAGCACGCGGAACTTGATCCGGGTCTGGTCGCGCAGGATCGCGCCGCGCCAGCGGCGCGGGCGGAACGGGCTGATCGGCGTCAGCGCGACAAGCGCGCTTTCCAGCGGCAGGATCGGCCCATGCGCGGAAAAATTATAGGCGGTCGATCCGGCGGGCGTGGACACCAGCACGCCGTCCGCGACCAGTTCGGCCAGCACCACGCGGTCGTCGACACTTACTTCGATCCAGGCAGTCTGGCGGGTTTCGCGCAACAGCGACACTTCGTTGATCGCCGAGAGCGAAACTTTCTCGCCCTCGATCGTGATCGCATCCATCCGGATCGGTGCGACCTTGATCGTCTTGGCCGCCATCAGCCGGTTTTCGAGCAGGTCCGGCGACCATTCGTTCATCAGGAAACCGACTGTGCCCAAGTTCATCCCGAACACGGGCAAGGCGCGGTGCCGGTCGAGCATCTGGTGCAGCGTCTGCAGCAGGAAGCCGTCCCCGCCCAGGGCGACCATGATGTCGGCTTCCTTGGGCGAAACCCATTCGTAGCGTTGCTTGAGCGCTTTCGCCGCTTCCTGCGCCTGTTCCGAAGGCGAGGCGGCGAGCGCGAGCTTGCGTTCGCCGCTCATCCGCCCGTCACGTTCATGTGACGCGCGACCGCGGGCGCGGGTGTCCCGATCTGGAAGGCGTGCCGCTCCGGCTTGGCCGCCATCGCGCGGTCGAGCGCCTGGTCGAGCGCCGCGCGGCCGCCTTCGCGCAGCGCCGCGCGCAGGTCGATCCGGTCCTCGCGGCCAAGGCAGAGATACAGCGTCCCTTCCGCAGTCAGCCGCACCCGGTTGCAGCCCGCGCAGAAATTGTCGGTGAGCGGGGTGATGAAGCCGATCTTCGTATCCAGCTCCGCGACGCGGAAATAACGTGCCGGGCCGCCCGTGCGCTCGGAGAGCGGCGCCAGCGTGTAAAGGCTCTCAATCTCGCGCCGCACGCCGTCCAGCGGCAGGTAGTGGTCGGTGCGATCCTCCTCGACCGCGCCAAGTGGCATCGTCTCGATCAGCGTAAGATCATGCCCCTCCGCCGCGCACCAGCGCAGCATCGGTATGATCTCATCGGCGTTGAGTCCCTTCAACGCGACCATGTTGATCTTGATGCGCAGCCCCGCGGCCTTGGCGGCGCCGATGCCGTCCAGCACCTTCGCGACGTCGCCCGTGCGCGTGATGTGCCGGAACCGCACGGGATCGCGGCTGTCGAGGCTGACATTGATCCGTTTCATCCCCGCCGCCGCCAGCGCCGGGGCTTCCGTCGCCAATCGCGTGCCGTTGGTGGTGAGCGTGAGCTCGTCGAGCCCGTTGCCCAATCGCTGCCCGATCCGTTGTGCGAGCTCGGTCGTGCCGCGCCGCACCAGCGGCTCGCCACCTGTCAGCCGGATCCGCCGCACGCCGCGCGCGATGAAGGCGTCGGCGATCTCGGCGATTTCCCCGATCTCCATCAGCCGGCCGGCGGGCAGGAACTGCATCTCCTCGGCCATACAATAGCGGCAGCGGAGGTCGCAGCGGTCGGTGACCGAGATGCGCAAATAGGTGATCGCGCGGCCAAAGCCGTCGATCAGGGGTTTGATGGAGGGCGGGGCCTCGGCCATGTGCGCTAGTTAGGGCCTGGAGCCGGGACCGGCAATGGCCGTACGAATCGGGCCCGGCGCCATCCCGGCTGCCGGACCCGACCCGATCCTCGACATGGGTGCTGCCTGCGCAGCAACGACGGCCCTGTGGGGGTAGGCCGCCATGTCGGCGCAGAGGTTCCTTGCGGAACAGGCCGACATCCATGTCATCCCTCGGCAAAAACGATGCCCTTGGGGGGTAGCATCGCATACGCCGCCGAGGGGAACCTTAGCCTGCAAGCCCTTCCGTCAAAAAACGGAAGGCCTGCTTCCAGGCATTCAGTACCGCGTACGTGCCCATCTTGCCTAAGGCTTCTCCTAAAGCCAACATCAAGGCGGGCTCCATCGACGAATAAATTGACTCCGAACTCAATTTTTCCGTCGGGGTGAGCAAACGGGGCAACGTTGCCGGCCATGTCCGGCGCGCAACGGCCGCGATTGCTTCGAGCAAACCGACGACGCGGCCCTCGAGCGCGAATTCCGCGAACAGCAGGTGACGCGCGGCCTCCGAGGGCACATGATGCCACATCCGGAAGGTTATCGCGGCAGCCTTTGCCTGGACGTCGGGCGCGGTGGCCTCGACGATCGCGATCGTCTCGATAGGTAGCGTCTGCACGAAAACTCACGCGACGGTTACAGGGATTTTCCGGGGGGCGAAGGCAAAGCTTCTATCGTTTCGCCCCCGTCCTGTCTTTGCGCTGGAACAAGTAAGGCGACATTGCATACGAATACATTTATAAATCCAGGCGGAGCGGCACGGGGGGACCGGCGCCGTATGCCAATCGGGCGGGGGCGATGCGCAATACCCCACTGTTCGCGGGATTGAGCGAGGCGGATTGCATCGCGCTTGAGCAACGCGCCCATCCGCGCACATTTGCCGAAGGCGAGAATCTTTTCACCCAGGGCGATAGCGCCGACGCGCTGTTCGTCATCACCAAAGGGCGGGTGAAGGTGTGGCGCGCGTCGGAGGATGGCGGCGCACTGACCCTGACCTTGCTGGGCCGCGGTCAGCCGATCGGAACGCTCGGCGCGGCGGAAGATCGGCGCAACCACGCCACCGCCACCGCGGTCACCCCGGTCGAAGCGCTTGCCTGGCCGATCGAGACGCTGCGCCAGCTCATGGAAACCAGCGCGCCGCTGGCCGCCAACATCCTGCGAACCGTCACCAATTATGCCGAGCAATTGATCGAGCGTCTCGAGGAAATGGCGAGCGTGCCGGTCGAGCAAAGGATCGCGCGCACCTTGTTGCGTATGGCGCGCCGCGCTTATGGCGAGGAAACCGCCGACGGTTGCGAACTGCCTTTGTCGCGCCAGGATCTGGCCGATCTCACCTCGGCGACCCTGCCCACCGTCAGCCGCATCATGAGCCGCTGGCGCATGGAGCGGCTGATCGCGGGCACACGCGGCCGGGTGAAATTGCTCAATCTGGATGCGCTCGCGCGCATCGCGGAGCGTCCCCCCACCTGAATCCCGTGCGCATTGGATCAGCCTTCCGCCTCGGTCGTTCACAAGGGAGAGAGGCGAGTATCACCATGCGTGAAGGCGCGATCATGCGAGAGGGGCAGGCGCTGGTCGACGCGATGCGCGCGGCCGCCGAACCTCTGCCCGACATCGACGATCCCGCCTTCGGCGATGCGTTCGACCGCTTCGGCGATGCGCGCGTGGTGTTGCTGGGCGAGGCGAGCCATGGCACTTCGGAATTCTATCGTGCGCGCGCCGCGATCACGCGCCGGCTGATCGAGCGCCATGGTTTCACCATCGTCGCAGCCGAGGCGGACTGGCCCGACGCCGCCACGATCGACCGTATCGTGCGGCACAAGCCACCGCGGATGGCCGGCGGCGCCTTTTTCGACCGCTTCCCGACCTGGATGTGGAAGAATAGCGATATGCTCGCCTTCATCGGCTGGCTGCGCGACCATAATGCGGCTCTGCCGCCGGAGCGCCGTGCGGGCTTCTACGGGCTCGACCTCTACAATCTGAACGGCTCGATCCGCGCGGTGATCGACTATCTCGACCGGGTCGATCCCGAGGCCGCGCAACTCGCGCGGCTACGTTATGGCTGCATCCGCCCATATAGCGAGGATCCCGCGGTTTACGGCCGGCTTGCCCTGACCGAAGGCTTCGCGCTGCGAAACCGCGGTGGTCGAGATGCTGACCGATCTGTTTGCGCGGAGCCGCGAGCAGGGCGGGGCAGAGGATGAGGAACTCTTCGACGCCGCCGCCAACGCACGGCTGATCGCCAATGCCGAGGCTTATTACCGCGTGATATATTATGGCTCGACCGAGAGCTGGAATCTGCGCGACAGGCACATGTTCTCGACGCTCGATCTCCTCCTTTCCAGCAAAGGCGAGGGCGGCAAGGCGGTGGTTTGGGCCCATAACAGCCATATCGGCGATGCGCGTTTCACCGACATGGGCAACGAACGCAACGAGCTCAATCTCGGTCAGCTTTGCCGCGAAGCGATGGACGGACGAGCCCAACTGATCGGGTTCGGCACGCACACGGGCACGGTCGCCGCCGCGGCCGACTGGGACGGGCCGATGGAGGTCAAGCGCGTCACGCCCTCACGCCCCGACAGCTACGAAAGGATCGCGCACGACACGGGGGTGGACCGCTTCCTGCTCGATATGCGCGCGGGCCAGAATCACGAGGCGCGCGCCGCCCTGATGCAGCCACGGCTCGAACGCTTCATCGGTGTGATCTACCGGCCCGAGACCGAGCGCTGGAGCCATTATTCGGGTGCGATCCTGCCCGAGCAGTTCGACGCTTATGTCTGGTTCGACCGCACGCGGGCGGTGACGCCGCTTTCAGCCGCGACGGGCCACGACGGTGGCGAGGAAACCTGGCCCTTCGGATTGTAGGAATAGCCCACATCGTTCGCGCTGAACGTGTCGAAGCGCCGCCCTTCTATACACGGGAGTAGGCGGATGGCAGGACGGCGGCTCTTCGCCGCCGAGAATGGCGTGGCCCGATGTCCCCCGGACATCGGCTCTAGGTCATTCTTCCCCGAACTTGTCCTCGACCAGGGCGCACAGCGCCGTGAGCGCGTCCTCGGCGCCATCGCCGCTCGCGCTGATGATCACGCTGTCGCCCATCGCCGCGCCCAGCATCATCAGCCCCATGATCGAGGTGCCGGCGACCTTGGATCCGTCTTTCTCGACCTCGACCGCGGCCGGCTGGCTCGATGCGAGCGTGACGAACTTGGCGCTCGCGCGCGCGTGCAGGCCGCGCTTGTTGGTGATGGTGACGGTCCGCTCGACCATCATGCGGCAGCCGCCCCCAGCACTTCGGAGGCGACCGAAATATATTTGCGGCCCGCTTCGCGCGCGGCGGCAACCGCGGCCTGGACCTTCATCATCTTGCGCGCACCTTCCAGCCGGATCAGCATCGGCAGGTTGACGCCCGCAATCACCTCGACGCGGCCCGGCTCCATCAGCGAAATGGCAAGGTTGGAGGGCGTTCCGCCGAACAGGTCGGTCAGCAATATCACCCCGCGTCCCTGGTCGACGGCCGCGACCGCGCGCGCGATGTCCGCGCGGCGGGCTTCCATATCGTCCTCGGGCCCGATGCAGATGGCCTCGACCGCCTCTTGGGGGCCGACCACATGCTCCATTGCACGCACGAATTCCGCTGCGAGCTGGCCATGCGTAACCAGCACCAATCCGATCATTTGCTCACCGCCACGATTGCGCCAGTGCCATCGTCCGGCTTCCCCTCCTGCGCGCCTGATTGTTTTTGAGCCAGGTCACGATGGGCGATGGTGGGCGAAAAACCTGCCGCGCGCAACCTCTTGGCGATGGTCTCGGCGGCATGGACCGATCGATGCCGTCCGCCGGTGCAGCCGAACGCGATCGTGATATAGCTTTTGCCCTCGCGCTCGTAGCGCGGCAGCAACAGCTTCAGAAGGCTCTCGATCTGGTCGAACGCGGGGCCGTATGCCGGATCGGCGGCTATGTAAGCCGAAACGTCGGCGTCGAGCCCGGTGCCCGGGCGCAGCGCCTCGTCCCAGTGCGGATTGCGCAGGAAGCGCATGTCCAGCACCAGATCCGCATCGCGCGGCAGCCCGCGCGCATAGCTGAACGAGGAGACCACGAGGGTCGGCTCGACCGCCTCCGCGCCGCCGAAACGCTGGCGTATCTCCTGTTGCAGCGCGTTGGAGCTAAGCTCGCTCGTGTCGATCAGATGCTCGGCGGCGTCGCGCAACGGTTCCAGCAGTTCGCGCTCGCTCGCGATTCCCGTCTCGGCCGGCCGGTCGATCGCGAGCGGATGACGGCGGCGCGTCGCGGAGAAACGGTGCGCCAGCACCGCGTCGGCGGCGTCGAGAAACAATATTTCGACGGGCTGCTCCTCCCGCAGCCGTGCCACGCGTCGCAGGATGCCCGCTGCGTCGAATCCGCGTGTCCGGCTATCGATCCCGATCGCGAATGGGCGCTCTTCGTCGGGCGCACCCTGCGGGATCGGACTTGAGAGCAGGCGGTCGAGCAGGCTCAGCGGCAGATTGTCGACCGCCTCCCAGCCAAGGTCCTCCAGCGTCTTGAGCACGGTGGTGCGGCCCGCGCCGGACAGGCCGGTGACCAGAAGGATGCGTGATGGACGACTCATGGGATCAGTCCATACACCGCCAATGCTTTCTCGACTTTGACCGGGGCCGAGACCTCGAACGGATCGAGCGCGATGATCGGCAGCGTCAGCCCCTCGATCTGGCGGAAGGGCAGCATCTCGTCCGGCATGCGCGGTACCGGCTGGTCGAGCGCCACCTCGAGCGCGAGCGGCGCCTCCTTCCATGCGAAGTCGAGGATACCCAGTCCCCGCACCTCCATCTGGCCTTCAATATTCGGCCCGGGCCGCGCATGGAGGCGGCCCTCGCGCGCCTCGATCACCACCCCATCGTCGCCGACCAGGGTCGCGCCGCGATCGATCAGTCGCAATGCCAGATCGGATTTGCCCGCCCCAGACGCGCCGGTCAGCAGCACGCCCCGTCCGCCGATCGCGACGCAGCTGGCGTGCAATATCGTCATTTCTCCGCCGCGGGCAGCCGGATGGTGAAGCGCGCGCCCTGATTGTCGTCGTCGCGGTCGGCGACCGATATTGTGCCCGTATGCCCCTCGACGATCGCCTTGGCGATGGCGAGGCCCAGGCCCGAATGCCTCCCGAACGCTTCGCCCTCGGGCCGGATCGAATGGAATCGGTTGAAGATCGCCTGCCGCTCGCCCGGCGGCACGCCCGGCCCGTCATCCTCGACCCGCACCACGATCTGCTGGCCGTCGCGCATCGCGGTGACCTGCACCAATCCGTCTTTCGGCGAGAAGGAGATCGCATTGTCGATCAGATTCTCGATCGCGCGCGCCAGCCGCGGGCCGTCGCCGAACAATACTGCGCTGCCGCGGTGCGGCCGCCCGAAGGCCAGCCGGATGCCGTTGGGCAGCCCGCGCGCCTCGCGCGCCTCGACCAATTGCTCGATCATATGCCCCATATCGACCGATTCGAACCGCGCGCGCGACAGTTCGGCGTCCATGCGCGAGGCTTCGGACACGTCGGTGATCAGACGGTCCAGGCGCCGCACGTCGTCGCGGATCACCGTCAGCAGTTTCTCCCGGAGCTCGACGTCCTTGACCAGCTCCAGGCTGTCGATCGCCGATCGCAGCGACGCGAGCGGATTCTTCATCTCGTGCGCGACGTCTGCGGCGAAAGCCTCGGTCGCGTCGATCCGCTGCCGGAGCGCCTGGCTCATGTCGGACAGCGCGCGCGCCAGCGTGCCGATTTCGTCGCGGCGCGACGGCAGGCGCGGTACCTGCACCTCGCGCGAACGGCCGAGCCGCACGCGATGCGCCGCGAGCGCGAGCCGCCGCAGCGGCCGCGCGATCGTGCGCGCCAGGAATAGCGACAAGGCAACCGAAAGCGCGGTCGTTCCCAGCAGCACCAGCCCCAGCCAGAAGCGCTCGGCGCGGACGGTATGGATCACGTCGCGCTGGTCGCTGGTCAGCAGCAGCACGCCCGGATTGCGGCCGCCAACCGGCATCGCTGCCGAGATTACCGGGGTCCGCGCAGGCGCGCGGCGGATCGCGGTCTGGACATTTCCGGTCTTCGCCGCCTCGATCGCCTCGGGCCAGGCGGAAAGCCGATCGACATCGGGCTCGACGAACGGCTCGGGCACCTCGGCGCCGACGACATGGTCGATGAACCGGTCCATGAAACGCGCGACATGGCGTTTCCAGGGCTCGTCATTGGGATCGCGCAGCACATAGCTCGGCTTGCCGTTGCTCCACGAATCGATCGGCGCGCCGCGTCCCTGGTAGAGGCGGAAACGATAGCCGCTCGCCTCGCCCAGTTTCTCCAGCAACGCATTGACCTGGTCGGACGGTGCGCCCGCCGCTGCGGTCGCGGCGAGCTTGGCCTCGGTCGAAATCTCGGCGGTCCGCTCTTCGAGCAGCTGGACGCGATAGGAATCGAGATAGAAGAAGCCGCCCGCCAGGACTATCAGCGCGAAGATGTTGACCGCGAGGATGCGCCCGGTGAGCGACAGCCGCCACCCGCCCTCGCCGTCATTCCTCCGAAAAACGGTAGCCAACGCCATAGAGCGTCTCGATCGCCTTGAAGTCGTTGTCCACCTGCCTGAACTTGCGCCGCAGCCGTTTGATATGGCTGTCGATCGTCCGATCGTCGACGTAAACGTCGTCCTGATAGGCCGTATCCATCAGCTGGTCGCGCGATTTCACGAAGCCGGGCCGCTGCGCCAGCGCTTCCAGGATCAGGAACTCGGTGACGGTCAGCGTCACCTCCTTGCCGTCCCATGTGACGCGGTGGCGCGCCGGGTCCATTTCCAGCCGCCCGCGTACGATCTTCTCGGCGGGCGGGGTTTCCTCGTCGTCGCGGCCGCGATTCTCGACGCGGCGCAGGATCGCACGGATGCGCGCGATGAGCAGCCGCTGGCTGAACGGCTTGGTGATATAATCGTCCGCGCCGAGCGCCAGCCCCAGGGCCTCGTCCAGCTCGTCGTCCTTCGACGTCAGGAAGATCGCCGGCACCGCGCTCTTCTCGCGCAGGCGGCGCAGCAGCTCCATCCCGTCCATGCGCGGCATCTTGATGTCGAGCACGGCCAGATCGGGCGGATTCTCGGTCAGCGCCTTCAGCGCGGTTTCGCCGTCCGTGTAGATACGGACCGCGAATCCCTCCGACTGGAGCGCGATCGACACCGAGGTCAGGATGTTGCGGTCGTCGTCGACGAGCGCGATCGATGCCGTCATTCTTGCCTTTCGCGCACCATACGGCGCGCCGAACCGGATAGCCGCTTCGTTCCGCCCGCTCAACTGCCCGATGGAACGGCGGGCACGCATCGGCTTTTCCGGCGTCATGGCGTGCGCGATCAGGATTGGAACTGCCGGCTGGTCGATCCCCGGTGCGTGGCGCGACCGCTTCCCGCCGGACGGCACGCAGCTGGAACGCTATGCCGCTCGCCTTACCGCGGCGGAGATCAACAGCAGCTTCTACCGTCCGCACCGCGTCGGGACCTATCGGCGCTGGGCCGACAGCGTCGGACCGGATTTTCGCTTCGCGGTGAAGCTCCCCAAGGAAATCACGCACCAACGCCGCCTCGCCGATGTCGATGAGCCCCTGCGGTCTTTCGCGGAGCAGGTGGCCGGGCTGGGCGCGAAGCTTCGCGTCGTGCTCGTCCAGCTTCCGCCCAGCTTCGTCTTCGACGCGGATCTGGTGGCGCAATTCCTCTCGCTTGCCCGCAACCGGCTATCGGCCCACCTCGCGATCGAGCCGCGCCATGCCAGCTGGCTTTCCGGCCCGGCCGAACGGGTGCTGACCGATCATGCGGTGGCCCGCGTCGCGGCCGATCCGCCCCCGGTTCCGGAGGCGGCAGCACCCGGCGGCTGGCGCGGCCTCGCTTATTTCCGGCTGCATGGCGCGCCGCGCATCTATTGGTCCGATTATGATGCGGATGCTGTCGCCGGGCATGCACAGGCCGCCCTGGCCGCGTCCGAATCGTCCGAGACATGGGTCGTCTACGACAACACCGCATCGGGCGCGGCGGTGGGCAATGCCCTTGCCTTGAGCGCGCTGGTGCGGCCCGAAAAGGGGCCCGTTTAACGATAAAGAAACGCCTTCTATGGTCGTAACGGAAGCATGTTCCACGATCGTATCCCGTCCGAATCCCGTGATCAGTCCGCGGCCAAGCGCAAGGGTTGGCTGCGCAGCCTGTTCGGGGTGGACGAGGATGCGGTCGACAATCCGCCGCAGCTGCTCGATCCGCCCGCTCCGGCGGATGCCGATATCATCGGCGCCGACGAGCTGGTCGATCTCGCGGTGCTCGCGACGCAGCTGGCCGAGCTGATCCAGTCCGCCCGCGACCGGCTCGACGGCGCGGTCGAGATGGTTGACCGCTCGGCTGACGAAGCCGCCGATTATGGCCGCGCGCTCAGCGCGAGCGCCAGGGCCCTCGACGCACAGAAGCTTCCCAAGGATACGGTCCAGGCGTTGATCGACGTGACGCGCCAGATGATCGATCGCACCGAGACCGCGGAGAAAAGGCTGCGCTCGACCAATGGCGAACTGCGCTCGCTCCAGCGGGACCTCAGCATCGCGCAGGAGAGCGCCGAGCGCGATCCGCTGACCGGGCTGCCCAATCGCCGCGCGCTCGAACAGGCGATGGTCCGCGCGGTCGATACCGCGCGGCGCGCCGATGCAGCGCTTTCGGTCGCCTTCTGCGACATCGATCATTTCAAGCGCTTGAACGACGTCCATGGCCATGCCGTGGGCGATCGCGTGCTGCGTCTGGTCGGCGATTGCCTGTCGGAAGATGCCGACGACCGCACCTTCGTCGGTCGCCAGGGGGGCGAGGAATTCGTGCTTCTGTTCGAAGGCCTGCCCGTGATTGAAGCCGCCGCGCGCGTCGATGCGATCCGCGAGGCGCTATCGCGGCGCACCTTGCGCTCGCGCTCCGACGGCACCCCGATCGGCCGCGTCACCTTCTCCGCCGGCGTCGCCGCACTGAACGGCCAGGAATCGGGCGAAGACCTGCTCCACCGCGCCGATGTCGCGCTCTATCGCGCCAAGGAAGGCGGCCGCAATCAGGTGGTGATCGATCCCGGCGCGTGACGCGTTTGAGTTAAGCGGCAACAGCCCACGCGGCAATCCGGTTCTCGGGTCGTCCTAATGCCCACTCGCGATCAGATGCGCCTGGTCCAACCCCCGCTCGATTGCATTGGTGATGCCCTCGCCGATCGCGGGTGCCGCAATCGCCAGCAGGATCAGGCCTGACAGCAGGGTCACCGGCATCCCCACCGCGAACAGATTCATCGCGGGTGCGGAGCGCGACAATATGCCCATCACCACCTGCACGATCATCAGCGCGAAACCGACCGGAAGCGCGATCGCGAACCCGGCCGCGATCATGTCGCCGCCGAACAGCACCAGCCCATGGATCGCATTATTGCTCAGCCCCGGCCCGCCGACGGGCAGCGACCGGTAGGAATCGACGATGATCGTCGCCAGCGTCAGGTGGCCGCCGATCGATAGGAACATGAAGCTGCCCATCATCGACAGGAAGGTCGCGAGCGCCGGAGTCGGCGCGCCGGTGGCAGGGTCCATCATCGCGGAGAAGCCCAGGCCCATCGCATTGCCGATCGTCTCGCCCGCCAGCATCGCGGCCGAAAAGCCGATCTGGACCGCGAAACCCAAAGCGAGCCCGGCCATCACCTCGCCGAACACCAATCCTATTCCGGAGAAAGAGGTGATGCCGTCCGGGGGGAGATGAAAGGGGACCGCGGCATAGCCCGCCATCCCGATCGCGACCGCGATCACGAAACGCACCTGCGGGGGTACCGTCGTCTGACCGAACAACGGCGCCGCAAAGAAAGCCGCGCCCGGCCTTATCGCCGCGACCAACAATAGCCAGAGATAGGATTCGACGCCCGCAAAGGCTGGCGGCAGCATGGCTCGCCTATCGGACCACGTCGGGAATGCGCGCGAACATGTCGCGCGTGAAATCGCCGAGCAGGCCCAGCATCGCACTGCCGAACAGGATGAAGCAGAAGCCGATCAGGATCAGCTTGGGCACGAACGACAGGGTCGCCTCGTTGATCGAGGTCGCGGCCTGGATCATGCCCAGAACGATGCCCGCGATCAGGGTCGGGATCAGGATGGGCGCGGCGCAGAGCGCGAGCACCCACAAAGCCTGTTGCGCGACGCCGATGAAATAATCGGGGCTGGCGGCGCTATCCACGACGGCGCCCCCAGGCCGTCGCCCCGACGAAAGTCGGGGCGGGCGTTGAGCTCTGTCCTTTGAAATCGCCCATAGCCTGCCTCGCCATGCCTATTGGAAACTGCCCGCCAGGCTGCCCATCGTCAGCGCCCAGCCATCGACCAGAACGAACAAGAGCAGCTTGAAGGGCATCGATATGATAGCAGGCGACAGCATCATCATGCCCAGCGCCATCAGGGTACAGGCGATGACCAGGTCTATCACCAGGAAGGGCAGGAAGATCAGAAAGCCGATCTGGAAGGCGGTCTTCAGCTCCGAAGTGATATAGGCCGGGAGCAGGATCGAGAAAGGCACCTGCGTCGGATCGGTGAACTTGGGTGCCTTGGCCATGTCGGCGAACAATTTGAGGTCGGTCTGACGCGTCTGGCGCATCATGAAGCCGTGCAGCACGTTGCCGGATCGCGATACCGCTTCCTCGATCGATATCTGGCCTGCGCCGTAAGGCTTGTAGGCGGTGGCGTTGATCTGATCGATCGCGGGCCGCATCACGAACATCGACAGGAACAGGGCCAGGCCGACCAGCACCTGGTTGGGCGGCGTCTGCTGCAGCCCGATCGCCTGGCGCAGGATCGACAGCACGATGATGATGCGCGTGAAGCTCGTCATCATCAGCACCAGCGACGGCAGCACCGTCAGCAGGCTCATCAGCAGCAATATCTGCAGCGATAGCGACATCGGCTGGCCGGTGCCGCCAATCTGCCGCATCGCCCGGTCGAGCCCGCCCGACGGATTCACCGCCGGCCCGGCACCGGGCAAGGGCGCGGTGGTCGATACCGGCGCCGCTTGAGCGAAAGCCGGATGGGCAAGGAAGAGTGCCATCAGCGCGACCGCGATGAGGATCGCGATGCGGCGCATCGTTGCGGGTGAGGGGAGCGCGACCTGCATCGGCTTATTCGTCCGGCAGCGCGAAAGTGGGGGCGGGGGCTTCGGCGATCGTGTCGACCCGGCCGCGCGACACCGCGATCAGGATGCGCTTGCCCGCGAACTCGACCACCGCGAGCCGGCTCATCGGGCCCATCGGTACCGCGTCGACGATGCGCACCGCGCGTTCGCGCGGACCGCCGAAGGGCAGTCCGCCGGGCTGTAATTTCTTGTATAACCAGAGGGATAGGACGGCCATTCCTCCCACCAGCAAGACCATCAGGAACAGCTGGAGGAGGTAATAGCCACCGATCATGTGCGTCGTTCGATCCCCGACAGCCGCGCCTCCGTGGCGACGACGTCAACCACCCTTATGCCGAACTTGCCGCCGACCGTCACTACCTCTCCGCGCGCCACCAAAGTGCCGTTGACGAGGATGTCGAGCAATTCGTTGGCCTGGCGGTCGAGTTCGACCACGCTGCCCTCGTTCAGATCCATCAGCTCGGCGAGCTTGAGGCTGGTCGAGCCGACCTCGACCGACAGGCGCAGCGGGATGTCGGCCAGCAACCGGTAGTTGCGGCCGCCCAACAGGCCGGCGTCGAGCACAGGGGCTTCGGTCATGTCACTCATGCTCACGCATTCCCTACTTTTTCGATCATGAGCGCGGCGCGCCCATCCTGTTCACCAATAACACCATCGGCGATCCTTCGTGCCCCTGCAAGCAACGGCGTGCGCGGCTGGATGTTAATCGGGATCACGTCACCCGGCTTCAGGGCAAGCAATTCGGCGACCGAGATTTCGGGCCGCGCCAGAACGCTCCGCACCGGCAGGCTGACCTGCGACAGCGCCTCGCCCAGGCGCCAGCGCCAATCCGCGCTCGCGGCCAGATCCTCGTCCTGCACGCGCGCTTCCAGCTTTTCCTCGATCGGGCGCAGCATGGTCAGCGGATAGAGGACCGAGATCACGGTCGGCGACACGCCGGCCCCGATCGTGAACTTCTGCACCACGACCGCCTCGTCGCCACGCAGGAAGGGAACCAAAGCGGCATTGGTTTCGCGCGCGCCGAAGGCGAGCTCCACCGGCGTCACGTCGTTCCAGTGGCCGGCTAGGATCGTCGAGATTTTTTCGAGCAGGCGATTGAGCAGCAGCTCCTCGCTTGCGGTGAAGTCCCCGGGCTTGCGCTTGACCGACGCGCCGGGCGCGCCGCCGTAGAAGATCTCGACCAGGGTCGCGATGAAATTGGCGTCGAGCTGGATCAGCATGCCGCCCTTGAGCGGGCGCAGGCGATAGAGCGTCAGCGCCGAAAAGTCGGGCTGTTCGTCCTGCCATTCCTGATAGGGGCGCAGCTCCAACGGCTCGGCAGTGACCGAAATGCGCGCGCGGGCGATCGGCTCGATCGCGGGGCGGAGCGCGCGCGCGATCTTGTCGCCCATCCGCTCGAGCCCGCTCAGCCGCTCGGTGGGGCGCGGGCTGTCCTGACCGAACACGAATGGCTGCGCGTCGTCGGCCATGGCGCCGGCTTCGCCGGGAACCGGCTCGTCGCTCTCGGCCTGCTCGATGGCGAAGTCGATGCCCGGCGAAGCCGCGGCGAGCGCCTCGAGGATCGCCGACGGATCCACCGGTTCGAGCGTTTCCTTGGTCATTGGATGATGAAGCTCGTGAAATAGACGTCGTCGATGCCGCCAAAGCCTTCGCGGGCCTGCAGCACGTTGTTGATCGCGACCTTCAGTTCCTGGCGCAGCGCGGCCTTGCCTTGCGGCGTGTTGAGCGAATCGGCCGTCTGCTGGGCCAGGACCTCGAGCACCGCGGAACGCACCGCCATGTCATTGTCCTTCAGATGGTCCGTTACCTTCTGGTCGTAGAAGGTCGAAACGCCCAGGCCCAGCTGCAGATAACCGTCGGTATCGCGCAGGTTCGAGGTGAAGGGCTGGTCCATCGGGACATAGGTCGACTTGTAGATCGCCGGATCGGGCTTCGCGCCCTTGGGCAGATCGACCGGGCCGGTCTCGCCTTCCTTGAGAACGAGCTTGGGGCGGTTCGGATCGAGCTTCGGCCCGCTGCTGTGAGTGCTGAATTTGCCAGCCGCATACACGCCCGCGCCGACACCGCCGCCGATCAGGATCAGCGGAAGGATCACGAACAAGATGATCTTCTTCATCTTGCCGCCCTTCTTCTTGGGCGTCGCTGCAGCTTCGTCACTCATTGTTACTCACCATCTCAAGCATAGAGACTGCCCGAATCACCGTCGGATGATTCGGACTCGGTGTTCGCCTTACGCCCCAGGTTGCTCACAAATGGTTTATGACCTGGTGAGGATTGGCGGTTCTGCCCATTCTGGGACATCGCATTCTGGCCCGATTGCTGCTGGGCCCAGCGCTGGCTGTCCTGATTAGGGCTTTGATTTTGGCTGTGATTCTGGTCCTGCCGGACATCGACCTGCGCGTCCGAGACCTTCAGTCCCTGCGCGCGCGCCTCGGCGATCAATTTGGGCTGCGCATCGACCAATATGTCGCGCGTCTGCTGATTGTCCGCGGTCAGCCGGATCGACGCGCCGTCATCCTTCTGGCTTATCGCGACGCTGAGCGCGCCCAGATTCTCCGGATTGAGCTTGAAATGCAGGTCGTTGCCGGCGCCGGCATTGACGATGTCCTTGGCCAGGCTGTCGAGCCAGGCGCCGTCCTTGGCGATCGTCAGCGTCTGTTCGACCATCGTGTCGCCCTTGCCCTGGACGTTGCCCACGGGGCGGCCGATCGTCGCCCGCGCGCTGTCGGCGGCGGGCTGGTTCAGGCCGGTCGAGGCGGCGTCGGCCGGCATCGTGTTCGAACGGCGACGGGCCTCGCCTGCCCGGCGCGGCGCTGCGGCTTCGTCGCCGCGGCGCGGCCGCGGCGCGCCGTGCGCGGGCGCAGCCTGGGGTTGCGGCTGGTGCACAGCCGCTGGCAGCGACTGCGCCTGTTGCTGCGGCTGTATCTTCGCGGTTACGGGAGCGACAGAGCTCGCGACCGGCACGACGGTCGGGTCGGCGGCAGCGAGGGTGAGCGGCGCAGGGGCCGGGGACGTCGCATCGGCCGGCCGGGGTAGGGGCGTCGTCGCGATGGCGACGGGCGCGGCCGGCGGGGTGGCCGCTTTGGCATCCGCGTCCGCCGCGGAGGGCTGCGTGGCGGGCTCGGCGGTGGCAATCGCCGCGGTTTGCGGTGTCGCGGCCCTGGCTTCGCCGGCAGGCGCTTGGGCAGGGGCAATTTGCGCCGTCGGCGCGGCCGGAACGGGCGCGGTGGTGGCCACGGCGCCGGTATCGCGTTGCCGGATCGCCGTCATCGCCCCCTTGGCGATAGCTGGCGGCAGTTCCGACTGGACCAGCTTATCATCGGCTGCGGGTATCTGTGGCTGCGGTTGTTGCTGCGCGCGCGCATCGGAATCCGCCCCAAGTTGGTGTGCCGTTGCGGTTTGATCGGCGGGCGAAGGCACTTCGCTGCCCGCGATCCGCGTCTTGAAAGCCGTGTGTGTCGGCATCGCGGCGGCGAGCTTCAAAGGCTTGCGCGCGGTCGGCGCATCGACCGCGGCCGGAGTCTGGGCAGGTGCCGTGGCATGCGCCACGACAGGTGCCACGATCGCGGGCGCGAGTGCCAGCACCGCGGTCGGGCCGGACGCGATCGCATCGGCCAGCTTGTCGGTGCCGTCATCCTTGTCGTCGCTGTCCGCGTCCGAATCCTCGCTTTTGCCCTTGGGCACCGCGGTCGTGGCTTCGCTCTCGTCGGGCAGCGGTTCTACCGGATCGGGAAGCGGGGCAGTGGTCGGGGTGGCCGGGATTGCCGCCGCCGCTGCTGGAGATGCGGACGTTACCGGCGCGGTGCCGGCAAGCAGGATAGCGGCCTTGCTCGCGGTTGCGCTCTTGCCATCGACCGCGAACGGATCGGGCGCCCCGCTTTTGGCCGGGGCCTGCCCCTTCGCGCCGTTCGCCTGTTCCAACAAAGCCGCGAACGGGTCCTCGCTGCGCTGCGCGGCGCCGTGCTGCGAATCGACCATGCCGCCCGACAGCAAGGCTGCGAGCGGCGAAGAAGCGGTGGAAAGCGCGACGTCAGGCATCGGGAGCCTCCTTGCGCGAGCGGTGGCGGATATTCGCCATCATCCGCTCCTCGATCAGCTGCTGGAGCTCCGCGACAGCGCGGTTTTCCAGCCGTTCGGCGCTTTCGCGCCTTATGTCGGCGTCGGTGCGGTCCTTGGCACGCGCGAGGGCGACCGCCTTGGCCGCGCCGATCGCGTCGGTCAGGCCATGGCGGACCGTATCGAGCCTGAGCCCCATTTCGCCGGCATTGCCCAGATTGGCGCCGCTGGTGATGCCGGGGGTGAGCGACAGGCTCATCCTCAGCGCGGCGAGCTTCGCGGCATTGCCTTCGAGCTGGACAACCTTGCCGTTCGCCGTGGCGGCTTCGCTCACGGCCTGGAGGTGCTGGACCTCACGGACTCGGGTGATTCGGGCGCGGCGTTCGGCAAGGGCTTTCATGCCCCGAAGTTATCAACGAGTTGGGTAACCGAGACGTTAAGATTAACCAGCTCTTTCTGGCCCTGGCGCAAAAACTCAAGGATCAGAGGATGATGCGCGATCGCGGCATCGATCACGGGATCGCTGCCATCCTTGTAGGCGCCCATCAGAATCAGGTCGCGATTCTCTTCATAGACCGACCAGAGCCGGCGAAGCGTGCGCGCGGCGCCGGCATGTTCGGGATCAATGATGTCCGCCATCACGCGCGACAGCGATTTGCCCACGTCGATCGCGGGGAAAACGCCCTGTTCGGCCAGGTGACGCGACAGGATGATGTGCCCGTCGACGATCGCGCGCGCGGTATCGACGATCGGATCGGTGGTGTCGTCGCCGTCCGCAAGCACGGTATAGAGCGCGGTGATCGATCCGCCCGTGCGGACGTCGACCCCGGCGCGCTCGACCAGGCGCGGGATCAGGCCGAGCGCGGAGGGCGGATAACCCTTCATCGTCGGCGGTTCGCCCAGCGACAGGCCGATCTCGCGCTGCGCATGCGCGACGCGGGTCAGGCTGTCGATCAGCAGCAGCACGCGCTTGCCCTGATCGCGGAAATATTCGGCGATCGCGGTTGCGCGCATGGCGGCGCGCAGGCGCAGGATTGGGGGATGGTCGGCCGGGACCGCCACCACGGCGGTCTTGTGACGTACCCCATCCAATTTCGTTGCGAGGAAGTCGGAGACTTCGCGGCTGCGTTCGCCGACCAGGCCGACCACGATCACGTCGGCTTTCGCGCCCTGCAGCATCTGGCCCATCAGCACCGATTTGCCGACGCCCGAGCCGGCGGCGATCGCGATGCGCTGCCCGATGCCCGCCGTGAGCAGCGCATTGATCGCGCGCACGCCGAAGTCGAACGGCTCGGTCACGCGGTCGCGGTCGAGCGGGTTGGATCTTTTACCGGCGAGCGGCCAGCGGGCTTTCGTGGCGATCGGACCGAGCCCATCGATCGGGCTGCCGAGCGCGTCGATCACGCGGCCGAGCAAGGCGTCGCCCACGTCGACGCTGGTGCCGCGCCGGTCGGGCTCGACGCGTGCGCCGCAGCTGTGCGGGGCGTCGGCGTCCAGCGCCATCAACAGGGTGCGGTCGCCGCGGAAGCCGACCACTTCGGCCAATGCGGCATGGCCGTCCGCGTCGATCACGCGCGCGTTGGAACCCACCGGCTCGCGAAAGCCGGTCGCTTCGAGCATGAGGCCGTCATAGGCGGCAAGGCGGCCGATGCGCCGCGGCCCGACGCTCTCGATATCGATCGTGGCGAGCATCGCGCCCGCGCGCGACGCGAGGTCACTCACTTAGGGGCTCCCAGGCGATCGAGCTGCGCACGCAGCTTTTCGAGCCGCACATGCGGGCCGTCCTCGACCCAGCCGGAGCCGGTATCGAGCACGATCGTGCCCGGTGCGAGCATCGGATCGCCGATCAGCTCGACCGAAATCGGCGCGCCCTGGAGGCGGACCACGTCGGTCGGATGGAGTCGGAGCCGCGACGGCGCGGTCTCTTCGGCGATCATCGCCGCGACTGCCTGGGTGCGTTCGAGCAAGGTGTCGGAATTGATCTCGACCTCGCCCATGATCTGGGTGACGAGTCGCTTGACCGAATCCGCGAGCATCGCCGCGAGCCCGTCCGAGCCCTGCGGATTGAGGCAGTCGAGCCCGGCGGCAAGCCGCTGCAACGCTGCGCGTTCTTCCTCCAGCTCGATCATCGCCAGGCGGCGGCCCTCGTTGAGCCCGTCCGCATAGCCTTGCGCGATCAGCGCCTCGGCATCGCCGACGTCGTTCGATGCGTTGCTGCGAAAGCCATGATCGGCACCCTGGCCCGGATCGCCCTGCGTCCAGGCGGAAAAACCGCCGGCCTCGCCGGTGCCGCGCGCGGTGAAACCGCCGCTCGAGGGCCGGGTCCACACCGGAACGCGCGCGGCGTCCTCGAACTGCCGGGAGGCGGCGGACGACATATCAGACATAATCGTCGCCCTTGCCGCCCAGCTGGATCGTGCCTTCCGCGGCAAGGCGGCGGGCGATCGCAAGCACTTCCTTCTGCGCTTCCTGCACCTCGGCGAGGCGCATCGGACCCTTGTCGGCGATCGCGTCCTGGATCGACTGGGCTGCGCGGCTCGACATGCAGCCGAACATCTTGGTCTTCATCCGCTCGTCGACGCCCTTCAGCGCGACCACCAGGATCTCGCCGTCGACCGACCGGAGCAGGGTGCCCAGATTCTTGTCGTCCAGCGCCATCAGGTTGTCGAACACGAACATCTCGTCCTCGACCGACCGCGCGATATTCTTGTCCAGCTTTTGCAGCGCCTTGATGATGCGCTGCTCGGCCGACTTGCGGGCATTGTTGACGATCTGTGCCGCATCGGTGGTGCCGCCGCGCTTGGTCGTGCCGCCCGACTTGGCCGGCGCCACCGGGCGGAGCAATAGCCGCTCCAGATCCTCGATCGCATCCTGGGTCACCGGGCCCATCGTGGCGACACGGTAGACCAGATCGGCCTGCAGATCCTCGTCCATCAGCTGCAGCACGTCGGCCGCGACCGGCGCGTCGAGATGCGCGAGCACGAGCGCGATGATCTGCGGATGCTCGTTCTCGATCAGGTTGGCGATCGTGCGCGCATCCATCCACTTCAGCGCTTCCAGCCCCTTGGATTGTTCCTGCGGGGTGATGCGCGCCAGCATATTCTCGGCGCGTTCGTTGCCGAGCGCCTTCTGCATGATATGCTTGATCTGCGTGCCGGCGCCGAAGCCGAGCGTGGTGCGCTGCCGGGCCCGGAGCACGAACTGGTCGAGCACCTTGTTGACCTGGCCTTCGCTCACGTCGGCCACGCTGAACATCGCGCCGCCAAGCGTCTGCACTTCCTGCGGGTCGAGCCGGCCGAGTAATTGCGCGGCCTCTTCCTCGCCGAGCAGCATCAGCAGGATCGCGGCGGCTTCGCTGCCGGCCGGGTCCGTGCTCACTTCCGCCGAGCCCGGGATCTGGGGATCAGCCTCGGCCATTATTGCTCAGCTCCCGCCGGCATATCGGCGCGGATCAGGTCGCGCACCACCAAGGCGGCGCGATCCGGGTCCTGGCGGACGAAGTTGCGGATCAAGGCGGCGCGGTCGGAATAGCCCGGCGCGGCCTCGATCATGTCGAGCGTGACGCGCTTGCCGGGATCGTTGACCGCCTCGTTCGCGAGCGCGGCGGCGATCTCGTTGCCGAGCGCGGGATTGTTGCGTGCCGCGGCGGGGCGGCCGATCGTTCCGGCTGCCTGGGCGGCCGCTATCTGCGCGCGGCGCTTCATCAGCGGCTTGATCACGCCGAAGAAGGCGAGCAGCGCGATGATCAGGCCGGTCACGTTGCGCCCGGCGACGCCCACCCACGGCGATTCATACCATTTGGCGACGGGGGCGGCTTCGGGGTCGGCGAAGGTGCGCGAGGTCAGCGCCACCACGTCGCCGCGATTCTGGTCGAAACCGACCGCGCCCTTCACCAGCTGCTCGATCTGCGCCATTTCGGCGATGCCGCGCGGCTTGGCGCCCTGTTTCAGCGCAACCGCCACCGACAGACGCTTCACTGTACCAACAGGGTTACGTGTGACCGATACTTCGTGACCAAGTTGGAACGTGCGGTCATATTGCTCGCTGGTCTTGCCCTGCGTCGCGCTGGCCGCCGCGCCCGCATTGGGCGCCCCCGCCGTCGCCGGGACTGCCGGATTGGCGGCCTGCGTCTGGTTGGGCTGGGTCGAGACCTGCGCCGCGCTCGGCGGCTGGTTGGCGATCGCGCCCGGGATGCCGCCTGCGGGCGGGGTGCCGCCATTGGCACCGTCATTCGCCCACTGGCCCTTCTCGGATGCGATCGCTGCCTGGTCCTTGGGGAAGCTCTCGCGCGTCGCCTGCGTCTCGGCGAAATCGAGATCGGCATGGACCTCGGTGGTGAAGCCGTCCGCGCCGACGATCGGCGTCAGGATCTTGCTGATCGCGTCGATATAACGCTGCTCGACCTGGTTCTGCATGTCGAGCTGCTTGTCGGCCGTGCCGTCGCCGCCCTTCTTGCTGAGCAGATGGCCCGATTGATCGACCACCGATACATTGTCGGGCGACAGGCCGGGAACCGACGAAGCGACCAGGTTGACGATCGCCTGCGTCTGGCCATCGGACAGAGCATGGCCCTGGCGCAGGGTGAGCATCACCGAGGCGGATGCGGGCGCTTCGTCGCGTACGAACACGCTCTGCTGCTCGGCGGCGATATGGACCTTGGCGGCCTGCACCGCGTCGATCTGCTCGATCGTGCGCGCCAGGTCGGTTTCGCGGGCGTCGCGCAGACGCTCGCCCTCGACCGCGCGGCTCGCGCCCATCGGCAGCGACGCGATCACGCTGCTCGCGTCGGGCGCGCTCTTGGGCAGGCCGGCCTGCGCCAGCAGCATTTTCGCCTTGTAATAATCGCCGTCGGACACGGTCAGCGCGCCGGTCGAGCGATCGAGCGTATAATTGATGTTCGACGCCTTGAGCGTATCGGCGACCGCTGCCTTGTCGGCGTCGGAAAGCCCGCTGAACAGGTCGCGCTGCGGCCCCTTGGCGAAGCTGGTCCAGGCCAGGAACGCGATCAGGACGGCGGCGGCGATGCCGAGAAGAGGCAGGCTCTTCTGGACGGCGGGCTGGCCGGTAAAGCTTTTCACCCGTTCGAGCATGGCGCCCGACGGGTTATTGGCTGCGGAGACGGGGACGGGGAGGGATGCGTCGCTCATCGATTACACCGGCATGCTCATGATGTCCTTGTACGCGGACAGGAGTTTGTTTCGGACCTGGAGGGTCGCCTGGAAGCCGACCGAAGCTTTCTCGCGCGCCAGCATCACGCCGGCGATATCGGTGGTCTCACCGCGCTCGTAGCTGTTGGTCGCCTGCTCGGCACTGGCCTGCAGATCGTTGACCTGGTTGAGCGCGCTCTTCATCGCGCTCGTGAAATCATTTCCGCCAGCAGCACCGACGCCGCCGGCGGGGCTCGTGCCCGCAATGCCGTTGATCGGCTTGGCGGCATTGGCCGCGGCCTGTTGCAGCGCGCTATTCTGCTGGAGAATGGCGCTCCGCATCTGGAGCAGGGTGGTGGGGGTGATTCCGCTCATCGCCTAAGCCTCCTCACGCCGCCTGCCGCATGCCGGCGAGCCGGTAGCGGAGCGTGCGCTCGCTGATGCCCAGCCGCTCGGCCGCGCGTAGGCGGTGACCGCCGGTCGCGGCGAGGGCCTCTTCGATCGCTTCATATTCGGACGTCCGCGCCGCGTCGGCGAGGCGGGTGGTGGTGTTGGCCGGCACCTTGGCACGGCCCACGGTCCCCGCCTTGGGCGCGTGACGGACGCTCTGGGCGGCGGCGAGCGTGCCCGCCTCGATCGCAAGGTCGTGCGCCTCGATCCGGTCGGACGAACGCAGCAGCATCGCGCGCTGCAGCACATTCTCCAGCTCGCGGACATTGCCCGGCCAGCCATGGCTCATCAGGCGGTCGATCGCGCTCGCGGTCGGCCAGGGGAAGGTTTCGCCCGGCGTCACGTGGCGCAGCATCAAGGTCGCGGTGATCGCGCGGACGTCGAGGCGGCGCTCGGCGAGCGGCTTCAGCATCAGCGGCATCACGTTCAGGCGCCAGTACAAGTCGGCGCGGAACCGGCCTTCGGCGACTTCGGTCGCAAGGTCGCGGTTGGCGGCGGCAACGACGCGGACGTTCACCGGAACCGGCTTGGTCGCGCCGATCGGCAGCACCTCGCGCTCCTGCAGCGCGCGCAACAATTTGGCCTGGAGCGGAAGCGGCAGCTCGGCGACCTCGTCCAGCAGCAGGGTGCCGCCCTCGGCCGCACGGAACAGGCCTTCGCCCGCGCCCGCGGCGCCGGTGAAGGCGCCCTTCTGGTGGCCGAACAGCATCGCTTCGAGCATGGTTTCGGGAAGCGCCGCGCAATTGATCGCGACGAACGGGCCCTCCGCACGGGGCGAGCGGGCGTGGATGAAGCGGGCAAGGCCTTCCTTGCCGGTCCCGGTCTCGCCCAGCACCAGCACGGTCGCGTCATGCGCGGCGATGCGGGCGGCAAGCGTAAGGAAGCCTGCGCTTTCGGGCTCACCGCAGGATGGACGGCCATTGGGGCGGATCAGCTCGGCGATCAGTGCATGGCCGAACGCCATGTCCTCGATGCCGAAGCCGATCTCGGCCGGGAAACCCTTGGCGGCCTGGGTGTAGACGGGCGCGCCTTCGCGCACGTCGAGCAGGATGTCGCTGTGCCGGGCGGAAGACCGCTCCGCCGCCGCGATGATCCGGATCATGTCCTTGGGAGCCGCGTCGGCGGCGCTGATTCGCACCGTCGGCAGGCCAACCCCGGCGAGCCAGGACGCAAGAGCGGGAGCAACCGCCGCAGCGCCTTCACTCAGACCGATCTGGCTCATGGAAACTCCTCGGACACCCCGGCAATTTTTTGCCGTGGGCCCTGGTTACCCCGGAATTAACTTAAAAAGTCTTAATAGAACGGGCGCGTAGCGCGCTTGCCTGCGCTTGCCCGCACGCCGCGCATCGCCCGCGCACCACGCCCCCACATGTATGCGGGCATCGCGCGGGCGCCTTGGGCCGGCTTTTTCGATGGCCCGAAAATTTTCTGGTTAAAGCTCCCGTGACCCCTGCCGTTACCAGTTTCGAGGCGGGAACAGGACCACTGTCCAAGACTGCCTGATTTGAGCGGGAAAGGAACCCACAGTGACTGTTATCAACACCAACGTGAGCGCTCTTCGGGCCCAGAACGGTTCGCGCATGGCCAATGACGCCCTGTCGACCGCGATGGAGCGTCTGTCGAGCGGCAAGCGCATCAACTCCGCGAAGGACGACGCCGCTGGCCTCGCCATTTCGTCTTCGATGACCTCGCAGATCCGTGGCATGACCCAGGCGGTCCGTAACGCCAACGACGGTATCTCGATGGCCCAGACCGCCGACGGCGCGCTGGACGAAGTCACCAACATGCTGCAGCGCATCCGCGAACTGTCGGTTCAGGCTGCCAGCGGCACCTACCAGACCAGCGATCGCACCAATCTGCAGACCGAAGTCACGGCTCTGGCCTCGCAGATCACGTCGATCACCGCGAACACCAAGTTCAACGGCGTCGGCCTGTTCACCGGTTCGGCCGGCTCCTCGGGCACCGTCACCATCCAGACCGGCTCGAGCTCGGGCGACACGGTTTCGATGGACTTCACCGCCCTCAACCTCAGCGCGGTGAGCTCGATCAACATCGCTGACTCGACCGGCGCCGGCGCAACGGCTGCGCTGACCTCGCTCGACACGCTGATCACGACGGTCGGTACCAAGCGCGCCACTCTTGGTGCCGCGGAAAGTCGCCTCGGTTCGGTCGTCAACAACCTGACGAGCAACATCACCAACCTGACCGACGCGCGTTCGCGGATCGAGGATGCCGACTTCGGCACCGAAACCACGAACCTCGCCAAGGCGCAGATCCTGTCGCAGGCATCGACCGCGATGCTCGCCCAGGCGAACCAGAGCCAGCAGAGCGTTCTCAAGCTGCTCCAGTAATCCCTGGCGGATTGACCCTATAACGGGCGTTGAAGCCCCGGGCGCTGTTCCCCCCTTGGCGCCCGGGGCTTCTTTTTATGTGGGGCCGGATAGCTCCGCCGCTCAAACCGTCCGCAATGATGGCCGGCTTTCGTGCCGTCGTTGCGGACGCAGCGAGACGATTTTTCGGTCCGTCGCGAACGAATTCCCTTTGGTGCGGACAGACATTAAGGCGCGGGCATGAGCGCCGCACATAGCCACGACCACGATCATTCGCACGATCACGGGCATCACCATCACGGCCATGGTCACGGCCATGGGCATGGGCACGGGCACGGGCACGATCATGGCCACGGCCATCACGACCATACCGCCGGCGCGAGCGCCAAGTCGCTTGGGATCGCGCTGATCCTTTCCGGGTCGGTCCTCGCGATCGAGCTGGTCGGCGCCTTCCTTTATAACAGCCTCGCGCTCCTGTCCGACGCGGCGCACATGCTGACCGATGTGGCGGCCTTGCTGATCGCGCTGATGGCGGTCCGGATCGGCACCAAGGCACCCGACGACAAGCGGACCTTCGGCTATAAGCGCCTCGAAATCCTCGCCGCCGCTTTCAACGCGCTGCTGCTGTTCGCGGCCGCGGCCTATGTCCTGGTGCAGGCGATCGGCCGCTTCCGCACGCCCGAACCGGTGGCGGCGGACGGCATGCTGGTCGTGGCCGCGATCGGCCTGGTCATCAACGTCATCTCGATGGGCGTGCTGATGGGCGGCCGTGGCGAGAGCATGGCGGTCAAGGGCGCCTATCTGGAGGTCTGGTCCGACGCGATCGGATCGTTCGGGGTGATCGTCGGCGCGGTGCTCATCCGCTATACCGGCAAGGGCTGGATCGATCCCGTGGTCGCGATCGGCATCGCCTTATGGGTGCTGCCCCGGACCTGGGCTTTGCTCAGCGACACGATCAACGTTCTGCTCGAAGGCGTGCCCAAGGGGCTCGACCTCACCGAGATCCGCCAGGCGATCGCCGAGCAAGCGGGCGTGTGCGACGTGCACGACCTCCATGTCTGGTCGATGGCGATCAGCGACGTGAACGGATCGGTCCACATCGCCATCACCGAGGAAGTGAGTCACGAAGAGGTGCGGCGCACCGTGGCCGGCCTGCTGCACGACCGCTTCGGCATCGGCCACGCCACCATCCAGATCGAACGCGATCCGTGCGGCGCTGCGGTGGCGCATAGGTAGGAAGCCCGTCATGCCGGACTTGTTCCGGCATCCACCGGGAGGCAGGCGCCAAGCACGAGGGTGGCCCCCGGAACAAGTCCGGGGTGGCGATTTAGAGAATCAGTCCGCCCACTCGCTGAGCGACTTGCGCAGCCGGTCCAGCGCGGCCTTCTTGATCTGGCACACACGCGCGGCCCCGACGCCCAGCGTCAGGCCGATCTCATCGAGATTCATCTCCTCGACGAAATAAAGCTGCAGCACCATCGCCTCGCGCTCGGGCAGTTCGGAGATATGCTCGGCCAGCGCCTCGGCCAGTTGCTCGCGCTCGAGCGTCTGGTCGACGCGCTCCTCGACATCGGCGAACCACATCGACTGGTCCGAATAGACTTCGTCGAGCGATTCCTGGCGCACCGCCACCGCCGAATCCGCCATTTCGCGATATTCGGCCGGGTCCATCCCCATCGCCTTGGCCAGTTCGGCCTCGTTCGGCGAGCGGCCCCACTGGGCTTCGAACTTGGCGGTCGCTTCGTTGATCGCCTTGCGCTTGGCCATGCCCGACCGGCAGATCGTCGCATGACGGCGCAGGTGATCGATCATCGCGCCGCGAATGCGCATCGAGGCATAGGTCGAGAAAGCGTGGCCGCGATCCTCATAGCCGTTGGCGGCCTCGACCAGAGCGACCATGCCGATCTGGACCAGATCCTCGATGTCGAGCGCGCTCGATACGCGGCCATGGACGTGCCAGGCGATCTTGCGCACGAGCGGCATATGCTGCCGCGCCAGCGCCGCCGGGTCCGGCCGCGACGGCTTGCGCTGATAGGTCATCGCTCCCTCGGGGGCGGCATATTGAGCCAGGCTCATCATGCCATCTCCGGTGCGTTAGGCAGCGTCGGCGCGGCTTGCGCCGCATTGCTGCCCACGATCGCCATCACTTCGACCGCCTTGCCATCGGGAATCTCGAGGAAGGACATGATCGGAGTTTCCGGCAAATGTGGTTTAAGAAGTCTTGCCACCGCCCGGCGCGCCAGCGGCGAGGTCACCAGCGCGAAACGCGTCGCGCTGTTGAGCAGGGGCTGGGCGGCCTGATTCACCGCCGCGATGATGCGCTGCGCCAGCGCCGGCTCGAACGGATGCGCGGCGTTGGGACCAACCCGTACCGCCTGGGCGAGCAAGCCTTCCAGCTCCGCATCGAACGTCACGACGGGCAGGGGCATACGAACCGGCACGATCGTCTGAACGATCAAGGCGCCGATCCGCTGCCTCACCGCTTCGTTGAGCTGCACCGGATCGGTCCCTTCGCGCGACGCGTCGATCATCGCCTCCGCCACGCGGCGGAAATCCTTGAGCGGCACGCCCTCCGCCAGCAGCGCGCGGCAGGCCGCGGCGAGCTGCGCCAGCGTGAGCGGCTGCGGCGTGAGCCCCGCCACCAGCTGCGGCGCGCTCTCCTTGAGCGCGTCGAGCAGCTTCTGTGCTTCGTCCATGCCGAACAGATCGGCGGCGGAATTGGCGATCAGCTGGTTGAGATGCGTCGCGATCACGGTCGCGCCATCGACCACGGTATAGCCCGCGATCACCGCATCGTTGCGCTGCTCGGGGCGGATCCAGACCGCGTCGAGCCCGAAGCTCGGATCCTTGACCATGCGGCCTTCGACCGTGGCGATCAGCTCGCCCGAATCGAGCGCGAGCAGGTCGTCGGGCCAGCATTCGTCCTCGCCCACGACCACGCCCGCTACGGTGATGCGATAGCTGTTCGGCCCCAGCGATAGATTGTCGCGCACGCGCACCAGCGGCACCACGAAGCCGAGCTCGCGGCTCAATTGGCGGCGGATGCCCGTGATCCGCGCCATCAGCGGCGCGCCCTTCCGCTCGTCGACCAGGGCGACCAGCCCATAGCCCAGCTCCAGGCTGAGCGCGGCGCCATCGGACACTTCTTCCCACTGGATCTGGCTGGGATTGACGACCGGGGCGGGGGCGGGGATCGCGGCCACCGCGGCGGCGGCGTCCTTGGCCTTCTTCAATTTCCACGCGATCGTGGCGGCGACGCCGGCCGCGGGCAGGATCACGAAATGCGGCATGCCCGGCAGGATGCCGAGGAAGCCGAGGATGCCCGCCACCGGCGGCCAGGCCTTGGCCATGCCGAACTGGGCGGTGATCTGGTTGGACAGGTCGACGTCCGATTTGACGCGGGTGACGATCGCGGCGGCGGCGATCGAAAGCAACAGCGCCGGAACCTGCGCGACCAGCGCATCGCCGATCGCAAGCTGGATATAGTTGGAGGCTGCCTCGCCGACAGCCATCTTGTGGCTGACGACGCCCAGGATCAGGCCGCCGATGATGTTGATCACCAGGATCAGCACGCCGGCGGCGGCATCGCCCTTCACGAACTTGGACGCACCGTCCATCGAACCGTAGAAATCGGCCTCGGTCGCGAGCTCGACGCGCTTGATCTTGGCTTCCTCCGGCGTGATCAGACCGGCGCTCAGGTCGGAATCGATCGACATCTGCTTGCCGGGCAGGGCGTCCAGGGTGAAGCGCGCGGAGACTTCCGACACGCGGCCCGCGCCCTTTGTGATCACCACCATGTTGATGATCATCAGGATGCCGAACACGAACAGGCCGACGGCATAGTCGCCGCCGATCAGGAAATGGCCGAATGCTTCGATCACGTGGCCCGCGGCCGCGGCGCCGGTATGGCCATTGACCAGCACGACACGGGTCGAGGCGACGTTCAGCGCCAGCCGCAGAAGCGTGGCGAAGAGGAGGACGGTTGGGAAGGCGGAGAAGTCCAAGGGCTTCTCGGCATTCAGGGCGACCATCAGCACGGCCAGGCTGATCAGGATATTGGTGATGAAGCCGATATCGAGCACGATGCTCGGCACGGGGACGATCATCAGGCCGACGAGCATCAAGGTCGCCAAGGGGAGGATTGCCCCCTTGATCGAACCGATCCACAGCCTGCGGTTCATCGCTTTCGTCGCCATCTCTACCTCTTACTGACCGGGTAAAAGAAGCAAGAGGTGTGCCAGAATTGGCGTGTCCGAAGGCGTAGGATTTTTCGGCCACACGATCCGCAATCGCCGCGGATCAAAGCCCACAAACGAAAACGCCGGCCTCCCGGCCGGCGCTCTCATTCGCTTATAAGAGAAGCTCAGCTCAGCTTGCCGCTGCGCCCGTAAGCTGTGGCTCGGGTCACGGTGCCGCCCAGGCTGATCAATTTGTCGAGGTTGCGGCGGTTCTGGTCGGCCAACGCGTTGATATGGCCGCGTGCCGCTTCCACGCTCTTGAGCACCTGGATCAGGTCGTCGCGCAGGCCGGGGCGCTCGCGCCAGCCGCCGACCACGCGCACTTCCTCAACCGCGACCGCGACCGCGGCATTGGCTGCATCGATCGCGTCGATATCCTTCGCGTCCAGCGCCGCGATCAAGGCGGTCTGGGCGTCGCTCAGCTGCTGGAGGGCGCTGTCGCTCACTTGGTCGGCAGGTCGAGTTCGATCATGCGGTTGGCGATTGCCTTCGCATCGATCTTGTAGGTGCCGTTCGCGATCGCCTCGCGGATCGATGCCACCTTGGCGGTGTCGATCGGCGCACCTTGCGCGGCCAGCTCGGCGGCGGGCGTCGTGATCGCGCCGGATGCCTGCGCGTCCGTCGAATCCACCTTGGCGACGGGCTCGTTCCTGGCCACGCCTTCGCTGCGCACGACAGAGGTGCGCGTGATGCCGGTCGGTCCGACTGCATTGATCATCGTCGCATCCTTTCGCATCACACTCGTCCGATCAAAACCATCGCCTGATCGGTATAACGGCACAATCGCCAATTATTTAAATCCTGGTAATTTTACGCGGCCCGCTTCGATAACCTCCGCGAAAATCGGGCTTTTTTGGTCGTCGGCCTTGACCCGGATGCGGCTTCCGGCGGCTCCATCCTCCTGCGCGATGGCTGAAACGCTGACGCTGAAACCATTGGTTTCGGCAATCAGATCCACCGGATCGCCACGTCGGACGACAATCTCGCCGCGCGCGCCCATCACGCTGCCCATCGCCACGTTCTGGGCCGTGCCCAGGCGCGCGATCGGCACGCGGATGCGCCAGTTGAGCGGTGCGCAGCGCAGCGCGACCGCACCCATTGCGGGGGGATCGATCTGCACCGTCGCCGGGCAGGCGGCAAGCTTGAGGCGACGGTCGATCCCCGTCGCCGGGCCGCCCGGCTCGCCGATACCGGCACCAAGCGCGTTGACCAGCCGCGCCTCGAGCGCGTCGATATTCTGGAACTGAGGCGTCGCTGCCATCGCCGGAGCGGCGACGAGCAGGGCCAACAGGGGGAGAACGGGCTTAATCATGCCCGTAATCTTGCAAAAGCCGTGCCAGAAAATCGGTTGTTGCTCGTGGAAGCTGGATTGCTTCGCTGCGCCCGCAATGGCGGTGGGAAGGAGTAGCGTCATTGCGAGCCGCGTAGCGGCGCAGCAATCCAGGCCCGCGCCGGACGGGAACAACCCCTAATTCCGCGTGATCTGAATGACTTGTCCGCCACCCGTGGCGGGGTCGATCGCGACTGCGAGCTTGTCCTGCGCGATGCCCGCCTTGCTCAGCTCGCGCGCCACCGCCGCGGTGCGGGCGGCGGCAAGTTCCCAGCCGTCGAAACGTGCCGCCTTGGGCTCGGTCCCGCGGCTGCTGACGATCAGCCCGCCATGGCTCGCGCTCTGCGCAAAATCGTCAAGGATCTTATGGCCTTGCGCGGTCAGAACGGCCTCGCCCGGCTCGAACCAGGCATTGGCCTTCTCCTGCAGCGCGGAATCCGCGCGCGCGCCGAACGCCGCCCGCAAGCCGGCGGAGAGATGGTTGGCATCGGGCTTGGCCTGCAGCAGCACGAAGAAGCCGAGCAGCAACAGGCACAGGTCGGCGAAGCTCAACGCCCAACGCTGGCGTCCGGCGCGGACTTTCACGTGCCGTAGCCCCGTTCGTCGAAATTCTTCTCGAGCACGCGGCGCAGCCCGCGCGCATGATCCAGCTCGGCCCGCGCCAGCGCGCAGAAATGGTCGAGCGTGCGGCGCTGCCAGGCGAGCTCGGCCTCGGACAGGCGCTCGAGCCGGTCGGCAACCGGGCCCGCGATCAGGTTGGCGAGAAGGATGCCCCAGAGCGTGGCGACCAGAGCGGTCGCCATCGGCGCGCCGATCAGCGCGGGATCGGTCATGTGCGCGAACATGCGCACCAGGCCGAGCACGGTCGCGCACATGCCCATTGCGGGTGCGGCATCGGCCAGGTCGCGCCAGAAGGTGGCGTTGGCGGCGTGGCGGCGCGCGCGCGCCTCCAGCGTCTCCTTGGCCCAGCGCGCGAAGGCCTCGCTATTCTGGGCCTCGGACAGCTTGCGGATCGCCTCGCGCAGGAACCGCCCGGTCGTGGAGACGCGGTCGGCGCTGACAATGCTCTTGGTTTGGGCGATCTTCTCGATCTTGCCGACCGCAACCACCGCCGCCAGCGCGTCGGCTTCCGGGTCTGCGGAAAAGAAAGGCTTCAACGCGGCGAACGCCGGCCCGAAAGCCGTGCGTCCGCCGCGGAGCAACGCCGCGACCGACGCCCCACCGAACACGATCAACAGCGCTGCCGGGTCCAGAAGCCGTCCGACCTGCGCGAAAAATTCCACGCTCAACTGCCTCCGCCCAAACACCGGCAAAAATTTGCCGCCCCCGGCAAAAATTTGCCGCCCACGCTCTGGCACGCCTTGCCGGCACGGTTTCTCGGAGTGCCGCCAACAAATTGGCACACCCTTTGCAACGATGCTGGCGACGCCGCCGTCCAACATTGTTCACGACAGCGGCACCGGAAACTTTAGGAAGAAAAGGAAGGGCGACATGGCAAATAATGATCCGCTCTTCGGGATCAGCGCCGACGCACTCAAGCTTCGCTCGCAGCGTATGTCGCTGCTGGCGTCGAACATCGCGAACGCGGCGACCCCCAATTACAAGGCGCGCGACTTCGATTTTCAGAAGGCGCTCGCGTCCGCGCAATCGGGCCAGTCGCTCGATCAGGCCGCCAACCAGGCAGCCGGCTACCGCGTGCCGCTCGAAGCCTCGCTCGATGGCAATACCGTCGAGCTGTCGACCGAGCAGACTTTGTTCGCGGAGAATGCCGTCCAGTACAAGACGACACTCTCCTTCCTCCAGGGCCGCATCTCGACCGTGATGACGGCGCTGAAGGGAGAATAAGCCATGACGATGTCCGTCTTCGACATTTCCGGTCGCGCCATGGCGGCGCAGCTCGTCCGCCTCAACACGACCGCGTCGAACCTCGCCAACGCCAATTCGGTCTCGACCACCAAGGAAGGCGCGTTCCGCGCGCTGAAGCCGGTGTTCAAGACCGTCACCGACGGCCAGGGTATCTCCACCGTCCAGGTCAGCGAGGTGGTCGCGTCGCAGACCGATCCCACCAAGCGCCACGATCCGGGCAACCCGCTCGCCGACAAGAATGGCGATGTCTGGGATGCCGGCGTCGATCAGGCCACCGAGATGGTCGAGATGATGGAGACCGCGCGTCAGTACCAGAACAACGTGCAGGTCCTCCAGACCGCCAAATCCCTTACCCTCGATACGCTGAGGCTTGAAAAATGACCGTCTCCAGCTCCTCCGGCACCGGCAACGCCTATCTCGATTCGCTGATGAAGACGTCCTCGTCGTCGTCTTCATCCTCGACGGGATCGGGTTCGAACCAGTCGATCGATCAGGAAGGCTTCCTGAAGCTGCTCACCACGCAGCTCCAGACGCAGGATCCGACCGAGCCGACCGACACCAACGCGATGACCCAGCAGATGGCGACCTTCAGCCAGGTGGCGGGCATCACCGAGATGAACCAGTCGCTCAAGTCGATGCTGACCACGATGAACTCGTCGCGCATCGGCGACGCGTCGAACTGGATCGGCCGCGCCGCGCTCATCAGCGGCAATGTCGCGACCCAGGCTTCGAACGGCGCTTATGCAGGGCAGATTACGCTCCCGTCCGACGCGAAGGACGTCACGGTCAACCTGGTCAATTCGGCCGGCCAGACCGTCTATTCGCAGGACCTCGGCCCCAAGAGCGCCGGCACTGTGTCCTGGTCGTGGGACGGCAAGGATCCGTCCGGCAAGGCGACCAGCGATGGCGCGTTGCAGGTGGCCATCACCGGCACCGGCACCGACGGCAAGGCGCTCAACCCGACCAACGCCACCTGGAACGAGATCCAGTCGGTCAAGTCGCCGGCCAGCGGCACCACCCAGATCGTGACCGGCCTGGGCACGATCGATCCGGCCAGCATCCTTCAGCTTTCCTAATCAACGCCCCCATTCAGGAGTAACGCCATGTCCTTCTATACCTCGCTCTCCGGCCTCAAGGGCGCCCAGTCCGATCTGTCGGTGATCTCGAACAATATCGCCAACGTCGGCTCGATCGGCTTCAAGAAGAGCCGCGCCGAGTTCGGCGATCTGATCTCGGCCTCGCCGCTCCAGTCGGGTACCGTGGCCGGCCAAGGCACGCGCCTCAAGGATATCAGCCAGCAGTTCACCCAGGGCGGTTTCCAGACCTCCGACCGCGCACTCGACCTCGCCATCTCGGGCCAGGGCTTCTTCGTGACCAAGACCGGCGCGCAGCTCAGCTACACCCGCGACGGCGCGTTCAGCCTCGACGGCGACCGCTACCTGGTCGACGGCAACGGTTCTTATGTGCAGGTGCTGCCGGTCGACAGCTCGGGCGTGCTCAGCGCCAGCGGCATTTCCTCGGCTTCGAACCTGCAGATCCCGCAAACCGCCGGTCAGCCGGTCGCGACCAGCGCCATGCAGCTCGGCGTGACCGTACCCAGCAACGCGGACCTGCCGTCCACGCGCGCCAACTACAATGCGGCCAATCCGTACAGCTTCAACCGGTTCGACTCGAACAGCTACAATTATTCGACCTCGACCACGGTCTATGACGCGGCGGGCAATCCGCAGCAGGCGACGCTCTATTATGTGCGCACCAGCATTCCGAACCCTAATGCGAGCCCGCCGGTCACGACCAGCACCTGGGACGCGCATCTGTTCATCGGCGATCAGGAAGCGAGCTCGGACGGCAACGTCAACACCTCGCCCGCCGCGCCGCTGCAGCTGACCTTCGACGCCAACGGCCAGCTCCAGTCGCCGAGCGGCACCACCCAGTTCAGCAGCGTGCTACCGGCGGGCTCGGGCGCGCCGATCACGATCGGCCTGACCTATGACGCGGCCAACACGCGCCAGGCGTCGTCGACCTTCACGCCGGGCTCGATCACGCAGAACGGCAAGGCCGCCGGCCAGCTGACCAACGTGTCGGTGGACGGCAACGGCCTCGTCTCGGCCACTTTCTCCGACGGCACGACCAAGAAGCTCGGCGCGATCATGATCGCGAACTTCCCGAATACCAACGGTCTGCGCCAGCTCGGCGACAGCCGCTGGGGCCAGAGCGGCCTGTCGGGCGAGCCGATCATCAGCCAGGCCGGCAGCGGCTCGGCGGGCACGATCCAGTCGGGCGCGCTCGAGGAAGCCAATGTCGACATTACCGAGGAGCTGGTTTCGCTGATCTCCGCGCAGCGCAACTTCTCGGCCAACGCCAAGTCGATCGAGACGGCCAACAACATGACCGACACGATCGTCCACCTGCAGGGCTAAGGTCTTAGGTAAGGAGCTGAACCGTGGATCGTCTGATCTACTCCTCGCTGGCGGCGATGCGTGGCGCGATGGCGCGCCAGGCGACGATCGCCAACAACCTCGCCAACGTGAACACGTCTGGCTTCCGCGGGGAGTTCACCAGCGCCCAGGCCGAATGGCTCAAGGGTTCCGGCCTGAATGGTCGCGCCACCACGTTCGAAGACGTGACCGGCGCGAACATGACGGCCGGCGCGGTTCAGGCCACCGGGCGCGGCCTCGACGTCGCGCTCAACGGTGACGCACTGCTGACGGTCCAGGCCCCGGACGGTTCCGAGGCTTATACCCGCCGTGGCGATCTGCAGGTCAGCGACAGCGGCCTGCTCACCACCGGCGACGGCCTGCCCGTGCAGGGCCAGAGCGGTCCGATCACGCTGCCGCCCGCGGACAGCATCTCGATCGGCAAGGACGGCCAGATTTCGATCGTGCCGCAAGGCGGCGATCCCAAGACGCCGCAGGTTGTGGACACGATCAAATTGGTCTCGCCCCAGGGCTCGACCATCAAGAAGGGCATAGACGGGCTGTTCCATGTCGACGGCGGCGGCGCCTTGCCGTCCGACCCCGACGCGACGCTCACCGCGAAGAGCCTCGAAGGATCCAACGTCAACGCCTCGGCCACGCTCGTCGACATGATCGACGCGTCGCGGTCGTGGGAAGCCCAGGTCAAGATGCTCACCACGGTGCAGGACATGGACAAGTCCGCCGCCTCGCTCATGCAGATCTCCGAGTAAGGACGTAAAAGATGACCAACGCCGCTCTCCACGTCGCTCGTACGGGCCTCGACGCCCAGAACGAGAAGATGCGCGTGATCGCGAACAACCTCGCCAACGTGAACACGACCGGCTTCAAGCGCGATCGTGCGAACTTCGAGACGCTCGCATATCAGCAGATTACTGCCCCGGGCGCGCAGGCGACCGATCAGAACAAGTACGCCACCGGCATGAACCTCGGTTCGGGTGTGCAGATCCAGGGCACCGCGCGCATCGACACCCAGGGCTCGATGCAGATCACGGGCAACAGCCTCGATCTCGCGATCCAGGGCTCGGGCTTCTTCCAGGTGCAGAAACCCGACGGCACGATGGGCTATACCCGCGACGGCAGCTTCAGCCGCACCGCGGACGGCAATATCGTCAATTCGGACGGCATGCCGCTCCAGCCGCCGATCACGATCCCCGACAACGCGACCGGCGTCACGATCGGCGCCGACGGCACCGTCTCGGTGACGCAGCAGGGCTCGGCCGCGCCGAGCGTGGTCGGCAAGATTCAGACGGTGCGCTTCACCAATCCGTCGGGCCTGCAGGCGGACGGCAACAACCTGCTCCAGGAAACCGCCGCTTCCGGCGCGCCGCAGGTCGGCGATGCCGGCGTCGACGGCCGCGGCACGATCGCGCAGGGCAGCCTCGAATCCTCCAACGTGGATATCACCGAGGAGCTGGTCGACATGATCGAAACCCAGCGCGCCTACGAAGTGAACTCGAAGGTCATCAAGGCGACCGACGAGATGCTCCAGACCGCGAACCAGCAGCTCTGATGATGCGCAAGTCCGCGATCCTCATCGGCCTTTCCGTCGCGCTCGTCGCGACTGCGCCCGCCCACGCTCTCTTCGGCAGCAAGAAGAAGCTGGCGGAGCTGCGCGAGGAATATCAGCCGACGCCGTACCAGGCGCCAGCGCCGCCGCCCGCCGACGGCGCGATCTTCCACGCGACCGCCGGCTACGCGCCGCTCACCTCGGGTGCGCGCGCGGCGCAGGTCGGCGACATCCTGACCATCATGCTGGTCGAGAAGACGCAGGCGACCAAGAGCAACAGCGCCTCGACCGATCGCAGCGGCAATGTCGGCCTTTCGCCGCCGACCAGCGGTCCGCTCAAGTTCCTGAAGTCGACCAGCCTGACCGCCAGCGGCGGCGGCAAGTTCGACGGCAAGGGCGACGCCGAACAGTCGAACCAGCTGAGCGGCGCGATCAGCGTCACCGTCGCCGCGGTCTATCCGAACGGCACGATGCTCGTCCGGGGCGAGAAGAATCTCACGCTCAATCGCGGCGACGAGCAGATCCGCATCTCGGGCCTGGTCCGCGTCGCGGATATCGACCTCGACAATACGGTGCCGTCGACCCGCGTCGCCGATGCCAAGATCACTTATGCCGGCACGGGCGAGATCGCCCGCGCCAGCCGCCAGGGGTGGCTCAGCCACTTCTTCTCGATCCTGAGCCCCTTCTAGGATTTTGCGTTCATGAGTCTCGCCCCCTCTTTCCGCCATCGCCGCGATGCCGCCGAAGCTTCGGCGCCGCTGGCCCCGCGCCTGCGCGCGTTCGGCCTGCGGCTGTTCCCGACGCTCGTCGGCATGCTGCTGGTGATCGTGGCGATGCTGCTGACGACGCCCGTCTCGGCCGAGCGGATCAAGGATCTGGGCCATTTCCAGGGCCTGCGCGCCAACCAGCTCACCGGCTACGGCATCGTGGTCGGCCTGGCCGGCACGGGCGACGACAATCTCGAATATACCACGCAGGGCATGCATAGCGTGGCTTCGCGCTTCGGCATGCAGCTTCCCGCGGGCGTCAATCCGGCGCTCAAGAATGCCGCGGCGGTGATCATCACCGCCGAACTGCCCCCCTTCGCCAAGCCGGGCGAGCCGCTCGACATCACCGTCGCCGCGATGGGCAAGGCCAAGTCGCTGCGCGGCGGTACCTTGCTGATGACCCCGCTCCAGGGCGCGGACGGCCAGGTCTATGCGATGGCGCAGGGCAATCTTGCGGTCGGCGGCCTCGGCGTCTCTGCCGCGGACGGCTCCAACATCACGATCAACGTGCCCACCGCGGGCCGCATCCCGGGCGGTGCCACGGTCGAAAAGGCGGTCGATGCCGGTTTCGCCACCGCGCCCGAACTGCATTTCAACCTGTCCGAGGCCGACCTCACCACCGTCGGCCGCGTCGCCGCCGCGATCAACCGCAGCCTCGGCGCGGGCCATGCCCGCGCGATCGACGCGGTCACGGTCGCGATCGCCGCGCCGCAGGGCGCCGAAGTGCGCACAGCTTTGATGGGGCAGATCGAGGATCTGCTGGTCGATCCGGCCGAAGCGCCTGCCAAGGTGATCGTCAATGCCCGCACCGGCACCGTCGTGATCAACGGCGCGGTCCGGATCGCGCCGGCGGCGGTCAGCCACGGCAAGCTCACGGTCAAGGTCAACGAGAATCTCAAGGTCTCGCAGCCTAATCCGTTCAGCCAGGGCCAGACCGCTGTCGTGCCCAAGAGCAACATCGACGTCCAGGAAGAGCGCAACCCGATGTTCAAGTTTGCGCCCGGCGCCAGCCTCGCCGACATCGTCAAGGCAGTGAACGCGATCGGTGCCTCGCCGGCCGATCTGGTCGCGATCCTCGAAGCGCTCAAGGAAGCGGGCGCGATGAAGGCGGAGCTCGTGGTCCTGTGACGACGACCCCCCTCTCGAACGCTGCCGCGGGCACCTCCGCCGCCGCGCCGTCCACGGCCTCGCCCGATCAGGCGAAGCTGAAGAAGGCTGCGCAGGCGTTCGAGGCGGTGTTCGTGCGCCAGCTGATCGGCTCGATGCGCTCCGCCAGCGGCGACGAGAATGACGGGCTGTTTGACAGCGAAGCGACCAGGCAGTTCCAGGACATGGCGGATTCCAAGACCGCCGATGCGATGGCGCAGAAGGGTGCGCTCCACATCGCCGACATGCTGGTCAAGCAATATGGCGCGCGCATGGCCAAGACCGTGGCGCCCGCCGCCGCCGCGCCTGCCAACGGCCTCACTTTGGTCCCCGCCGCCGGCGCCGCGCCCGCCACGGCGCCCTCGCTGATCCCCGCATCCGCGCCCGCGCCGCTGGCGCTGGTCGCCCCGCCTAAGACGGGGGCCGCGAAATGAGCGATCTGCTGGGCATCGGCAAATCGGGCGTCATGGCGTATCAGACCGCGCTGTCCGCCATTTCCGAAAACGTCGTGAACGCCAACACCGACGGCTATTCGCGCCGTCAGGTGACGATGAGCGAGGCATCCGCCGGCGCGGGTCCGATGTATCTCTATCGTCCCTCCACCGCGTTCGGCGGGGTGCAGGCGACGCAGGTGACGCGCGTCTGGGATCAATATGCCGCGTCGAAGGCGTGGACCGCCAATTCGGACAATTCGCAGGCGAGCGCCCGCTCGACCTATTTCGGGGATGTCCAGAGCGCGCTCAATGACGGCGATTCCGGCGTCGGTGTGAAACTGACCGCGGTCTTCACCGCAAGCAGCGCGCTCGCGGCCAATCCGACCGACGCGACGCTGCGCCAGAGCATGCTCTATGCGCTGCAGGACGCGGCGGGCGCGATCACCACCACCGGCTCCAACCTCAGCCAGCTTTCCGGCAACGTCTCCACCCAGGCCAATATCGCGGTCGGGCAGGTCAATGACGCGCTGACCGCGCTGACCAAGGTCAATCTCGCGCTCCTGTCTTCGCCGCAGGGCACGTCCGGCCGGGCCACGCTCGAGGATCAGCGCGATTCGATCATCGGCACGATCAGCGACAAGCTTGGCGTCGACGTCTCGTTCGATATCAACGGCGCGGCCACGGTCCGGATGAACAACCCGGGCGGCCCGACCCTGGTCAGCGGTACCGGCACGGTGCCCGCCAGCCTCAGCCTTGCCGTCTCCGCCACCGGCACGCTCAGCATGACCATGACGAGCGGCGGTACCACCGCCGCGGTCAGCCCGACTTCGGGCGCGCTCGCCGGTTATGCCGAGGCCGCCAACCAGATCGCCGGCCGGCGCCAGCAGATGGACGCGCTCGCGGCCAATTTCGCGCAGACGATCAACAGCTGGAACAGCAACGGCACCGACAATGCCGGCAATCCCGGCGCGGCGCTGATGTCGGGCACCGACGCCGCCAGCCTGGCGGTCTCGGTCACCGATCCCAATCTCATCGCCGCGGCCGATTCGGCCAACACCTCGCCCAACGCCAATCTTCTGGCGCTGCAGTCCCTGCGTGGTCCGACCGGGGTGGAAGCGACCTGGAAGGGCATCGTCAACGACCAGGCGCTCAAGGTGCAGTCGGCGCAGACCCAGGCGGCCACCGCCGCCAGCGCCAAGGACAGCGCTTATTCCGATCTGGACAATGTGTCGGGCGTCAACCTCGATACCGAGGCGGCCGATCTGATGCGTTTCCAGCAGGCCTATTCGGCCTCCGCCAAGATCATCCAGACCGCACGCGACACGCTGCAGTCGATCCTCGCTTTGTTCTGAAGGCCCTGACCCATGATCAGCTCCACCCGTTACAATGCCATGGCCGAGATCAACCGCCAGACCGATCTGTCGAAGCAGATCGCGCAACTCCAGGAAAGCGTGTCGACCGGCAAGCGCCTGACCGCGGCATCCGACGATCCCGGTGCCGCACAGCGCATCTCGGAGATTCGCCAGACGCAGGCCGATCAGGTCGTCTGGACCAACAATGCCAATATGGGCACATCGATCTCGTCCGCGGTCGACACCAGCCTCACCAACATCTCCGACCTGCTCGATCGCGCCAAGGAGCTGGTGCTGAACGGCCGCAACGACACGACCTCGAATACGGATCGCACTGCGATCACGCAGGAATTGCAGTCGATCATCACCAGCCTGAACTCGGCCTCGACTGCCAGCGACCCGACCGGTGCGCCGCTTTATCCGACCGGCACGCCGCTCCAGATCCCGGTCTCCGACACGCTCAGCCTGCCGGCCACCGCGCAGCGCGACCAGGTGTTCGGCAACGTGACCACCGCCAGCGGCACGCAGACGCTGCAGCAGATCCTGACCGACGCGATCAGCGCGGTTAACGGCACCAGCGCGACCCGCGCGGCCGACATCCAGACCAGCCTCGATTCGCTCGACGCGGCCTCGGGGCACATCACCCAGATCCGCACTGATCAGGGTGTGCGCGGTCAGCGCTTCGACGACGCCAAGCAATCGCTGGATTCGAGCGGCACCGATCTGGCGACCGAACGCAGCGCGCTCGAGGATACCGACCTCACCTACGCACTGAGCGAGTTCCAGTCCAAGCAGACGTCGCTCCAGGCCGCACAGACGCTGTTCGCGCAGACCAACAAGAGCACCTTGTTCAGCCTGCTGGGCTGATCAGCCTGGCATCAAACAGGGAAGGGCAGGGCAGGCCGCTTGGCCCGTTTTGTCGTCATCGTGAAGGGCCCCACTTGTTTGTGCGCTTCGGCATCCGCCGGCGCGGCCAAGGTTCAGCGATGCCGAACCGCACAGGCTCTGCACAGGAAAACACAGTAAACCCGATCTTCACCATAAAGGCCGTAAAAGCCTGCCGTTAATCATGTTGGAGAAGCGGGATTCGCGTCCCGTTCCTCGTCACCGTTTGCCATCCGGGGGTGTTTTTCGAATGTTTGCAGCGATCGGCCTGGTCGTCCTCCTCGGAATGGTATTCGGCGGTTTCGCCTTCACCGGCGGCGCGCTCGGCCCCATCCTGGAATCGATCCCGCACGAGATGGTCATCATCGGCGGCGCGGCCGCGGGCGCCTTGCTCGCCGGCAATTCGATGAAGGAATTGAAGCAGTTCGGCGGCGGCTTCAGCAAGGTCTTCAAGGGCCCGAAATATGGCAAGAAGGATTTCCTGGAGGTGATCTTCCTCGTCTCCAGCCTGATGAAGATGCTGCGCACCGACGGCCCGGTCGCGCTCGAGCCGCATATCGAGGATCCCAAGTCGTCGAGCATTTTCGGCCAATATCCGAAGCTGCTCAAGGATTCGACGCTGATCCACCTCATCACCGACACCTTGCGTCTGGTCGTGATCTCGTCGGGCACGCTCGATCCGCACGCGGTCGAGGACGTGATGGACAATGCGCTCAAGACGCACCACCACGACGATATCCGCCCGGCCGAGATGCTGCAAAACCTGGCCGACGCGCTGCCCGCGCTCGGTATCGTCGCCGCCGTGCTCGGCGTGGTGAAGACGATGGGTTCGATCGACAAGCCGCCGAGCATCCTCGGCGCGATGATCGGCTCGGCGCTGGTCGGCACCTTCATGGGCGTGCTGCTTGCCTACGGCATCGTCGGTCCATTCGCGAGCCGCTGCCGCCAGGTCGTCGAGGCCGATGCCGCCATCTATGGCGTGGTCAAGCAGATCATCATCGCCTCGCTGCACGGCCATCCGCTGCCGCTGGTGATCGAAGCCGCGCGCTCGGGCATCAGCCACAACAACCAGCCGGCTTTCGCTGACGTGTTCGACGGCATGCGCGGGCGTTAATTCAATGGCTGGCCCTGCGAAACGCGGACGGAACGAGCCTGAACCCAGGCCGATCATCATCAAGAAGATCATCGCGGAAGGCCATGGCGGGCACCATGGCGGCGCGTGGAAGGTGGCCTATGCCGACTTCGTGACCGCGATGATGGCCTTCTTCCTGTTGCTGTGGATTCTCGGCGCCACTACCGAAAAGCAGCGCAAGGGCATCGCCGATTATTTCGCGCCGACCTTGGTCCAGCTGAAGCTGAAGAGTGCGGGTTCGAACGGCGTGTTCGGCGGCGACAGCGTGGTCGCCAAGGACGATTATCCGCACCGTGCCGCGCAGACCGGCTCCAAGTCGCTGACCATCCCCAAGGATGCGACCGGCGGCGCTTCGGAGGCCGCCGCGGCGGAGCGGATGCGCGATCGCGTGCGCTTCGGCTTCCTCAAGAAGCAGATCATGCAGCGCATCACCTCGGACAAGAGCCTGTCCAAGCTCGCCAGCAGCATCCGCTTCACCGACACGCGCGAGGGCCTGCGCATCGATCTGGTCGACAAGGCCGATTTCTCGATGTTCTCGCTCGGCACGGATATCCTCCTGCCGGAGGCGCGCGCGCTGATGACCCAGGTCGCGCAGGTGATCCAGGGCGTGCCCAACGGCGTTATCGTGCGCGGCCACACCGACGCTTTGCCTTATGCCGCGGGCCGTTCGGTCAATAACTGGACTTTGTCGAGCGCGCGCGCCGAGGCGACGCGCAAGGCGCTGGCGGACGCCGGCGTGGGCGCCGACCGTTTCGTGCGGATCGAAGGCGTGGCCGACAAGGAACCCTTCATCCCCGCCGACCGCTACGACCCGCGCAACCGCCGCATGTCGATCACCCTGGCCTTCACCGGCCAGGACCAGGCCGACCAGTCGGATCCGGCGGCCGCAGGGGCCGACGCCAACCCGCCCATCCAGATCCCGACGCACTGATCCACGCCCGCCGTCATTGCCGCGCCGCTGCGGGGCCGCAACGACCATGCGGCTACCAATAGTCGTCATTGCGAGCGGAGCGAAGCAATCCAGCTTCTAGGCGATGATCTGCGGATAGAGGTCGGACCACCCCGGATTGCCCGCTTCGATCAGCGCCAGCTTTTTCGTGCGCGAACCCGCCTTGAGCTGCTTCTCACGCAGGATTGCGGATTCCATAATCTCATGGAGTTCGAACCAGACGAGCATCTTGCAGCCATATCGTGCGGTGAAGCCCTCGACCGAGCCTTCGCGATGCTGCCAGACGCGCTTGGATAGATCGGACGTCACACCGACATAGAGCGTGCCGTTGCGGCGGTTCGCCATGATGTAGACGGCAGGCTGCCGATCACGCTCCATGGCGCGATTTATGGCACCTCATCGCGAAAAGCGCAGCGACGAAGCAATCCAGGCCTGCCCTATGCGCTAGTGTGAGCCTGGATTGCTTCGCTACGCTCGCAATGACGCAGTTCTAACCCGCGTTAGGCAGCGACAGCATCAGATAAGCCAGCTTTGCCTGTGCGGGCGTCGGCTTCAGCATGTTCAGCCGGTTCTGCTCGATCTGGCCCAGCATCTGGCTGATATCCTGGCCCGCCGGATCGTCCGAATTATCGCCGTCGGTCGTGGCGGGACTGGCCGACATGTCGCTGAAGCCAAGCTGCAGCGCCGAAATGTCGGGCGCGCCCGGCATCGACTGGACGAGGCTGCCGGGAGTGAGGCCGCTGCCGGCGGTCTGGACGGCTGCATTGTTGCTGCCGTCGACCGCATTGTCGAGCTTGTGTCCCATGATCGCATACACCTGGTCGAGCGTGCGCGGGCTGCCGTCCTTGCCGTAGAAGATCGAGCGGTTGGCGCGCGCTTCCTGCGGGAACATGGTTGCGGCACAGGCAGAGCCGTTGGTGCACTGCGCGCGCAGGAATTTGGTGGCGCCCCCCAACCCCAGGAAATGGGCCATGTAGAGGTCGGTGCCGTTGACCTGGCGCCCCAGCGACTGGCTCAGGTTGGAGGCATTGTCCGCGGCGTAGGATGCCGCCATCAGCGCCGACGGACCCGGCTGGTCGCGCAGCGACATCACCGCCTGGCGCAGCGAGGGATCGACCGTGAAGCCGCCCCCCTTCTTCGCCGTGATCGCGTCCGCCGCCCAGCCGAAGCCATGTTCTGCGCCATGCTGCTTGACCACGCCGAGCCAGGATTGGTCGAGGAACTGGTATAGCCCGCTCGCGCTGGAGCTAGCCGCCTTCGCATTGGGATTGAGCCCACTCTCGCTCTTCGCCTGCGCCAGCAGATAAGAGAAATTGACGCCCGTCGACTGCGCCGCCTGCCCGATCGCGGCGCGCACATCGTCGGCCATCCGATTCACGGTGGAGGGGGTACGGATAAGCGTCATCATCTGCCCGATACTGTGGAGATGGCGCCGACTATGAAGGATAAAGGTTAATGCGCCGTTATTCTCGATTGATGCCGCGTTAGCTCGGACTGACGAGGGCCTTGGGCAGACGATCGCTGCCTCCCACTGCCCAAATTTAAGAAGCCGCCCGCCGACCCGTTCTTGAGGCGACGGCCGCCGGTCGAGCTTGTGGGGTTGCTCCCGGTGGTCGTCACCCTAAGCTATCGACGTCCGACGTTCTTGCAGGACATTCCGTCCCGAAGACGAGCATATTCCCGTCCTGATCCGCGACCGCCACCCGGGCCTCCCGAACATATGGCTTTCTCGACGGCTTAAGATCGAAATTCGGCACATGCGCCCTGCTTTGACCGGCGATGTAGCCCACGTCCTTTTGGCCCGAATATATCGGCATCCCATTCACCCGCTCGCCCATTCGCCGACTGACGAAGAACCGGTCGCGCCGCCGCTTCCGGGCCTGCAAGCGGCCTTCGCGATAGGTTGCTTCGCGGAGGAAGGCGTTGATATTCGGACTAAAAGGTGGGCGATGGTTGCGGCCTGGCCTGCCATCCCGTCGCGCCGCTGTCGGCCCGTGGCTCGATCCGAAGCGCGGCGGCCTCATCCTCCCGGCCGGCGGCCGGCCACCGAAGCAATTGGTCGTCTTTCTCCATGGCGTAAACGGGCGCGGGGATGCCTGGGCGTGGCTGGCGGAGGTGTGGCGCAAATATCTGCCCGATGCCGCCTTCGTTTTTCCCGACGGGATAGAACCGTCTCGTGCCGCGCCAGGCCTTTTCCAATGGTGGGAGCTCAGGTCGCTCGATGCTCGGCACTTGCGCGCGGGGGTGCGGCGGGCGTGTCCTCGCTTCCAGCGCTTTCTGCAGCAGGTCCAGGATGCGCTTGTAATCGCACCGGAGGCAACCATCGTCGGCGGCTTCAGCCAGGGCGCGATGCTCGCGCTGCATGCGGGCGAGCGAAGCAGCCTGGGGCTCGCCGGCATCCTTGCCTGTTGCGGTACCGTGGCCGGGCTGCCGGATCATCCGGCGAAAGTCCGGTCCCGACCGCCCATATTTCTTTATCACGGTACGCACGACGCAATCGTTCCGTTTGCGGCCTTCGGTACGAGCCGGTCCCGCCTTCTGGCCCTGGGGTTCGAGGTCGCCGCTTATGGCGCCGAGGGCGTGGATCACACGATCGATGTTCCCGGTGCCGAAGCCGCCGGCGAGCTGATGCAGCGCTGGTTGGCGCGCGCGCGGGCCGATGCGGCGAATGACCCCGCGCTTCGGCAAGCACCGCTTTCGGCCGTCCACGGACAGCGGCCATGAAGACCCTCCCGGCCGCCCGGCCTGTCGCCGGCTTGCTTCAGACATGGGGCGGGATGGCGAAATATCGCGGCCGCCCGCACCTGGCATCCGCTTTGTATCGCGCGGCACTCGCGCTCGACGGGTCGCTGCAGCGGTCGCGACGCGAGCTTGCAAAGTCGCGTCCGCGTTCGAAAGGGCAGGTTCGGCACATACAGTCGTTGATCCTGGGCACGACCGGAACCTGCAATGCCTCCTGCATCCATTGCCCGACAGGCAAGGCTGCGACCGCGAACGTACCGCGCGGCACGATGCCGATGCCGATCTTCCGCAAGATCATTGACGGGATTGTCGAGGAGGGGGTCGCGATCGACAGTCATATCGGTTTCGGCCTGTTTGGAGACGGGCTGGTCGATCCGTTGGTGATGGAACGCGCGCAATATGTGCATGCGCGGATTCCGGATGCGCTCTTGTCGGTGAACACCAATGGCGCGGCCTACAATGCCGCGCGCCATGCCGGCCTCTTCCCCTACGTCACTTTGCTGGCGCTACATTGTGAATCGCTCACGCCCGAAACCTACGACCGACTGATGACGCCGCTCCGCGGCAGGAACGTCTTTCCCAAATATGAAGCGATATTGCGGGACTTCCCCGGCAAGGTGCGCGTGAGCGTGCCCGTCAGCCGCCTGAACCTGGGCGATATCGGCGCTATGCGCGATTGGTTCATGGAGCGCGGCGCGAAGGAGGTTGTGTTCGACCCGATGTCCAGCCGCTGCGTCGAGGACCGTCGCCTGTTCGACCGACTCTCACTTTCGCCTTATCCCATCCGCTGCGATGCGGAGGTCACGCGCGATCTGATCGTCGATTGTGATGGTGTCGTTTTACCCTGCTGCAATGATTTCGCACGCGAGCAGCCGATCGGAAACCTCGCCTTCGAAACGTTCCGAGAAACGATGCTCAGCCTGACGCGCCGACAGTTCGCCGAGAAGATGGCGCGCCAGAAGCATGACGAAATTCCGCTCTGCTCCCGCTGTTTCGGTGACGTGCGGACGCCGGACTTTCCCTTCGACCACCCAATCCGGAGCGCTGACGGTGAATAAGGCCGCCCGTGCAGATCGGGCTTGAGAGGACTTGACAAACCGGCCCAGATCATGTACGCACGGTACGTTCATTGGCTCAGTCCAAAGGACAAGACCGGCGCGAAGCTCGTCAGCATGCATGAGACGGTAATTTCGCCCACAGAGTACAGATCTCGGC
>Ga0209233_1000192_pt1 | contig 127171 bp, 116 predicted proteins | sample AraplaCL_Cvi_mCL_FD_184269 | JGI IMG/M metagenome (GOLD analysis project Ga0209233, IMG submission 184269) | Arabidopsis root microbial communities from the University of North Carolina, USA - plate scrape CL_Cvi_mCL (SPAdes) (version 2) | ecosystem: Host-associated > Plants > Roots >...
GTGCCTCTTGTTTATGTCAATAACCTGCGCAATGTCATAGCGTGATGGCGCATCGGCGAAAAGGTCAACGGAATCACGATGGGTAAGAAGAACAAGGTCGGGAAGAAAAGTAAGTCAGGTAAGAAGAAGGATCACCGGGACTACACGCTTGCCGATCTGTCGCCGGCATTGACACAGGCGGCGCGTTCGATGCGAACGGTGATGACCCGCAACCTGACGGCAAGCGGTCTCTATGCCGGGCAGGATGGTGTCATTCTCGCGCTTTCGGCCAGCGACGGTCTTCCGGCCGGATCGTTGGCGCAGAAACTCGGCGTCAAGGCGCCGACGATGACGCGCACGATCGGGCGCATGGAGGCGCAAGGCTTTGTCGAACGGCGGCCGGATGCCGAAGATGCCCGCTTGACCAAGGTCTATCTCACCGAGACGGGCCGCAACAGCGTCAGCGAGATTGAAAGCTCTGCCGCCAACTGCGATGAACTCGCGACGCGCGGCTTCTCGGAAAAGGATATCCGCTCGCTCGTTCGTTTGCTCAAGGCGATCGAGAACAACCTCCAGGCGGGCGATGACGACGAGGACGATGAGGAAATCTGAAAATCCTCACGAATTCGAGTTGCGCGACGCGATTAAAGCTTTTAATTAAATATTTTAAATTCCGGAATCGTAAAACGAACGGAATAGGTTACGGCTGCTCACGGGGAGGGAGCGCGTGGCGCAAAAGATAAAGCTTTCGACGATCGCGGAAACGCTCGGCATTTCAACTGCAACCGTATCTCTGGCTCTGCGCGACAGTCCATTGGTCGCGGTCAACACGCGAGAGAAGATCAAGGACCAGGCGCGAGCGCTGGGTTACATCTACAATCGTCGCGCAGCGAGCCTCAGAACGTCGCGATCGGGCATCATCGGCGTCGTCGTTCACGACATCATGAACCCGTTCTACGGAGAAATCCTGAAGGCGATCGAAAGCGAACTCGACCGCAGCCGCCACACCTTCATCCTCTCCAATCATTATGATTCGGTCGAGAAACAGCGAACGTTCATCGAGACTCTGCTGCAGCTCGGCGGCGACGGAGTCATCATGTCCCCGGCAATCGGGACTCCGCCGGAAGATTTCGAGCTGGCGGAAGAAAACGGCATGCCGGCCATCCTCGTGGCTCGCCAGATCGAGGCGCTCGATCTGCCGACCTATCGCGGCGACGACAGCTACGGCATCTCGCTTGCCACCAATCACCTGATCAGCCTCGGCCATCGTTCCATCGCAATGATCGGCGGCACGGACCAGACCTCGACGGGGCGCGACCGCTATCAGGGCTATGTCAATGCGCTGCGCAAGGCTGGAATCGAAGTCGATTCCAATCTGCGCATTCCCGGAGCGCGCTCCAAGCAGGGCGGCTTCGAGGCGGCGGTGCACTTCCTGTCATTGCCGCAAAAGCCAACGGCGGCGGTCTGCTGGAACGATCTGGTCGCCATCGGGCTGATGAACGGCATTTCTCGCGCCGGCCTCGTACCGGGACGAGACATTTCAGTGACCGGCTATGACGACCTGGAAGAAGCCGCGATCGCAACGCCGGCACTGACCACGGTCTGGAACGGTCAGGCCGAGGTCGGAAGACTTGCCGCGCGAGCGCTTTTGGATAGGTTGGCAGGAAGCCATGAGCCGGATGGTATCCATCTCATCAAGCCGGAAATGCGCATCCGCCAGTCAACGGCGCCCTACAAGGCTCGCCTTTAGTCGCGCCCGTATCCAAAGAGGAAAGTTCCATGTCCGATAGCCGCGTCGCCATCCTCGTTCCGGGGAAGATACACCCGCGTGTTCTCGAAAGGCTCGGAAAGCAGTTCGACGTTGTTTCCGTTGAACGCGACGGGGGGCCGAATGTCGATGCCAAAACCGCGGCGCGGGTGCGCGGCGTTGCAGTCGGAGGTGGCTTCAGCGCCGCCTGGATCGATGCCTTTCCGAATCTTGAAGTCATCGCCAATTTCGGCGTCGGCTATGACGGCATCGATGTGAAGCACGCCGCTTCGAAGGGGATTGTCGTTACCAACACGCCCGACGTGCTGAACGACGAGGTTGCGGATACGGCGATTGCTCTCCTGCTGAACACGTTGCGGCAGTTTCCGAAGGCGGAAAGCTGGCTGCGCGAGGGGCGCTGGGTAAAGGATGGTGCCTTTCCGCTCTCTCCTTTCTCGATGAAGGGCCGCCGCGTCGGCATTTACGGGCTCGGCCGCATCGGGCTCGAAATTGCAAGGCGGCTCGAACCGTTCAAGGTGAAGATCGGCTATCACACCCGCTCGCCGCGCGACTCGCTGCCCTATGAATACTATCCGACGCTGAAGGAAATGGCGCAGTCGGTGGACACGCTGATTTCCATCGTGCCGAAAACAGCGGAGACCCATAAGGTCATCAATGCGGAAATCCTGTCGGCGCTCGGGCCGCAGGGCGTATTCATCAATGTCGGCCGTGGCTGGTCAGTCGATGATGACGCGCTGATCGCCGCTCTCGGCAATGGTACGCTGGGGGCTGCCGGCCTCGATGTCTTCTACGACGAACCCAATGTCCCTGCCGGTTATCTCTCGCTGTCGAATGTCTCGTTGCTGCCGCATGTGGCCTCCGCCTCGGTACCGACACGCGACGCCATGGCTGATCTCGTCGCCGACAACATCATCGACTGGTTCGCCAAGGGCCAGCCGATAACGCCGGTGCCGGAAACGCCGGTCAAGCCGCGGGGCTGACCACGCGGCGTCCGCAAAGGAACAAAAATGCTTTATTGGGCGGCGGCGAGCCGCTCCTTGCTCGCTGCATAGTCGCGAACCGCGTCGCCGAAGGCGACGAACAGTTCGCGCGACGGCGAATCCGTTTCGGCCCAGTATTCCGGGTGCCATTGCACGCCGACGGCAAAGGCCCTGGCGCCGATGACGGAGACGGCTTCGATGGTGCCATCCTCGGCCAGAGCTTCGACCTGCAGTCTCGGCGCTGTTTCGGCAATCGCCTGGCGATGTAGCGAGTTTACCTTTACTTCGCCCGGACCGACAACGCGGGCGATGCAGGAACCTTCCTTGACGAAGACGCTCTGGCGGATCGAATACATCGTGTCGCGATCGACATTCTGCGGCTTGCGATGATCCCATATTCCCGGCTGGTCCTGGATTTCGCTGGCGAGCGTGCCGCCAAGGGCGACGTTCAGCTCCTGAATGCCGCGGCAGATGGCGAGCATGGGAATGGCGCGCTCGACGGCGCGGCGGATAAGCGGAAGCGATGTCGCGTCGCGCGCCGGATCGAAGGGGCCGTCGCTATCTTTTGCTTCTTTCCCATAGAGCGACGGATGCACATTGGTAGCCGAGCCGGAGACCAGCAAGCCGTCGACGCGATCCAGAATGGCGTCCGCATCGTTGTCGCTCTCAAGCGCAGGCACGATCAGGGCCATCAATCCCCCTGCCTTCACGGCGGCGTGGACATATTGTAGCTGCACCGCATGCCAGTTCGTTCCGTCGAACTCGCGGATATCGGCGGGAATGGCGATGATCGGTCTGGACATTCTAGGCTCCGGAAGATGCGACAGGGGCTATTTTCTCAGACCCCTGACCGACGAAGATGTCAATCCGAGGGCGAATTCTCATCGGCTCCAATCTACGTGAATATGGCTTCGGCGGCAACGTGAAGTGGTTTCCACGAGGCTTTGCCTTCATTCGTCACAAGGATGTACAGGAATCGCCATAATGCGATGCGAGAGCAAACTTGAAAGACTGTGTGCGGCGTGGTTAGTTCCATCGCTTGCGCCGGGTCGGGGAGCGCGCCGCTCTCCAGCAAAGCCGTCCGTATGGGAGAATTCGATGGATCGCCGTTCCTTCATAAGGCGGGCAGGAGCCGTTGGCGCAGGTGCTGCCGCCTCGGCACTTGCCAGTCCGGCCCTGGCCCAGGAATCGCCGAAGGTCACCTGGAAAATGACCTCGTCGTTCCCAAAGAGCCTGGACACGATCTATGGCGGTGCTGAGGATATCGCCTCCCATGTGTCCGATGCGACCAATGGCAATTTCATTATCCAGGTCTACGAGGCCGGCGAAATCGTGCCCAGCGCGCAGGCGGTCGATGCGGTGAGCGCCGGAACCGTCGATGCTGCGCATACGTGTTCCTATTATTTCGCGAACAAGGATCCGACCTATGCCATCGGCACGGCGCTACCGTTCGGTCTCAATGCCCGGCTGACCAATGCCTGGTTCTACCAGGGCAACGGCAACAAGCTGATGAACGAGTTTTATGCGACGCAGGGTATGTTGGGCCTTCCTGCCGGCAATACCGGCGCGCAGATGGGCGGTTGGTTCCGCAAGGAAATCAACACGCTCGACGATCTCAAGGGCTTGAAGATGCGCCTGGCCGGTCTTGCCGGAAAGGTGATGGAGAAGATCGGCGTTGCCCCGCAGCAGGATATTGCTGTGAACGATGTCTACGGCGCGTTGGACAAGGGCACCATCGATGCGGTCGAATGGGTTGGCCCCTATGACGACCTGAAGCTCGGGCTGCAGAAGATCGCGAAATACTATTATTACCCAGGATGGTGGGAAGGCGGCGCCGTAGTGCATGCCTTCTTCAACCTGGAAAAATGGAGCGCGTTGCCGAAGAACTATCAGGCCGTTCTTACCGACGCCTGCGCTTTTGCCAACACCAATATGCTGGCGAAATACGACGTGAAGAACCCGCAGGCCTTGAAGGAAATCGTCAAGCAGGGCGTGACGTTGCGGCCCTTCAGCCAGGAAATCATGGAGGCCTGCTTCCAGGCCGCGGGCACACTTTATGCCGAGCTTTCCAAATCCAACGATTCCTTCAAGCGTATCTATGAAGACCAGGTTGCTTACAAGAAGGACGCGTATTTGTGGATGCAGCTCTCGGAATACACGTTCGATACGTTCATGATGATCCAGCAGCGGGCAGGCAAGCTATAATCGACATTGCATAAGTGTTTAATGATGTTTTGTTTTCTTTATTAGTCACTTAAATATTAAGCTGCAGGCGGAACTCACTTGGTTCAGTTGCACGAATACGATGCGTGTCGTAACGTCAACTCAACCTAAGTTACCGGCATAATTGGAAAATCTGTCCAGATGCGTGCTATTTGGGCAATCAAATTTTAAAGTGTTTCACCTAGGGTGTCCGCCGCATCAGGGGAACTCTGAATGAAGCCTCCAAGCCCGGACACCGTACCGACGGATGTTTATCTGTCGTTCGTCAGTTCGCTTTTCGGAAACCGTAAAACATTGTTTACGGGCGTGGTCGTTCATATCCTGACGTATGTCATCGTCTTCATGAGCACGCGCGCGAGCATCTATCTCGTTCTCTGCCTGGCTTTTGCGGCTGTTTTCGCACTGCGGATGTATTCTTTCTGGCTCTTCGACGCCGCCGACAAGCACGGTTTCACGCGCGCCGATATCGCGCATTGGGAAACCCGCTATGTCATCGGAGCGGCGGGAACCGCTTCGATTCTCGGTATCGGCAGCGGCTATGCCATCCTCATGGTGCAGGATCCGCTCGCGGAATTCATCTGCATCGCGGTGACGATGGCGTCGATGGTCTCGATTGTCGGCCGCAACTACGGCTCCCAGAAGGCGATCGATCTCCAGACCCTGGCCTGCTGTCTGCCCATTATCATCGCTTGTCTGATGTCGGAGCAGCTCTACAAGGCTGTGGTGTCCATCATGCTCGTCCCGTTCGGATTGACGACGCGGGCGATGGCGAACGGCGTCCGCGAATTTCTCTACAAGAACGTCATTGCATCGCGCGAAATCTCGCAGATCGCCGACCGGTTCGATACCGCGCTCAACAATATGACGCATGGCCTGTTCATGCTCGATGCCCACAATCGCATCCTCGTGGTCAATCGCAAGGCATGCGAGCTCCTGAATTTCTCGCATCAGGAGCAGCTCAAGGATTGCGAATTCGACGTCGTGCTGCGTTACGGCGCCCGTCATGCCTTCATCGACGGTTCGCTGCCGGGGCTTATTCAGCGACAGATGGCGCAGCTTGTCAGCGGCACGCTTTCGCGCACCCTCATCCAGTTCAACGAGGATCAGTTCCTCGAATTTTCGGCAAGTCGCCGCGCCGACGGCGTCGTCATCCTGATTTTCGAGGATGTGACCGTGCGCATCCGCGCGGAGCGCAAGATCCTGCACATGGTGCGCTACGACCCTCTGACGGGCTTGCCGAACCGTGAATATTTCGTCGAACTGGTCAAGGAAAAGCTCGCGGCGCGAACCGCCGAGAGCCAGGTCGGCATCCTCGTCCTCGACGTCGACGACTTCAAGCATGTCAACGACACCAAGGGCCATGTGACCGGCGATAGATTGCTGGTTGCCATCGCGGAGCGCCTGAAGGAGCTTGCCGGCACCACCGTGCTTCCCGCGCGGCTGGTGGGCGATCAATTCGTGCTGTTCTTCCCGAACGAGGACAATGCGCCCGACTTGGATTCTCGGGTGCGCGCGCTGCACGCCGCGATGACAGGCACCTACGATGTCGATGACAATAGCCTCCGGATCTCGTTCAGCGGCGGATACGTCACCATGTCGAGCCGCGAGTTCCGTCCGGAAGAGTGGCAGATCAAGGCCGACCTAGCGCTGTTCGATGCCAAGCTGCGCATGAAGGGCGGTTGCAGCGCCTTCGAACAGGAGATGGACGCGCGCTATGTCGAGCGACAGAAGCTGAAGGACGATCTGCGCGAGGCCGTGGAGACCGGCAAGCTTCTGGCCATGTACCAGCCGATGTTCACGCCGGACGGCTCCCGCATCGATTGCTGCGAGGCGCTGGCGCGCTGGGTCCACCCGGAAAAGGGCTCGATCCCGCCCAATATCTTCGTGCAGATCGCGGAAGAGATGGGCATCGTCGGCGGCATCACCCGCTTCATGATCAATCAGGCTTGCCGGGACTGTGTTTCATGGCCGGCGCCGATTGCCGTGTCCGTCAACCTCTCGGCGCACGACCTGCGCAGCAACGATATCGTCGATGTCGTGGTGCAAGCACTCGAGACATCGGGCCTCGAGCCGTCGCGGCTGCATCTCGAAGTGACGGAAAGCTGCCTGATGGACGAGATTGCGACCGTTCGTTCGATTCTGGCGGATCTGCGCGCCAAGGGCATCACGATTGCGATCGACGATTTCGGTACGGGCTTCTCAAGCCTGAGCTATCTCGATTCACTGCCGGTGGACGTCGTCAAGATCGATCGGTCCTTCGTCCGCGACATCACGACGGACAGCCGTCGTTTCAAACTTCTCTGCGGTATCGTCGATCTCTCCCGCGCCCTTAGCCTCCATATCGTGATCGAAGGCGTTGAAACGCTGGAGCAACTGGCACTGATCGTCGAGAAGGATCTGGCCGATATCATCCAGGGCTATGTGTTCTCCATGCCCGTGGCGCAGGAGCAGGTTGCCGGCATGGTGGACAGCCTCAGCCGGCGACAGTCGGGGTTGCGGCACGATCACGTCGCCTGACGCATCCGACAGAAGCGTCCTGGATCGTCTCTTCAAGACATATAGACGTGTTGAATAGCGGCCTTGTTTTGCTGCCAGGTTCGCTCGCGCAGATCATTCATTTCCTTTGAATCATCCAGCAGACCTCGGTCCGTTTGACCCGGAGCAGATACGGATTTGATGCCACCCGGATCCTGTCCCCGGTCTCGCCAGGGTGAAGATTTGAACACTTTGCTGGGCTTAAGCCTATACCGGTATTCGTTAAGAAAATTAACCTTAATGAACGAATAGTTAATAAAATTTAAAACAAATATTGATCAAATTTTCCATTAATACGAATGATGGTCCGTTAACCATTACGGAACATTAACCATGACTAACATGAGTGCTTTGCAAAACAGCTTCGCGGGCAAGCTGATGGAGGTGCTCGATCACGTGGAATACCGCCGGATCGAAAGCAGCGAAGACATGGAGGATGTCGCGCGGCTACGCTACAAGGCCTACAAAGCGCGCTCCGTCCTGCCGGTGGCCGCTAAAAACCTGATCGATGACATCGACTTCGACGACCACGCCTATATTTTCGGGGTCTATTACTACGAAGAGCTGGTGAGCACGGTGCGAATACACCATGTCACGCCGGATCATCGGGTATGCCAGTCGACCGGCATCTTCCCCGACGAAATTCACGCTTTCCTCGATGCCGGCATGTCGCTGATCGACCCCGCCCGCTTTGCCGTCGATCCCGACCTCGAACTGGAATTGCCGGCGTTGCCTTATCTCACGTTGCGGCCAGCGATCGTCGGTGCCATCTATTTCGACACCGATCGAGTGATGCAGCATATTCGCCCGGCGCATGCGGCCTTCTACAAGCGTGTCTTCTATGCCGACACGGTTGTTCCGCCGCGCATGACCAAGACCTACGGCTTCGAGCTGACGCTGTTGGCATCGCGGTCGAAGGAGATTCGCGGGAAGTTGATGAAACGCTATCCGTTCTTCGATTCGGAGCCATACGAACGGCGCATGATGTTCTCACGCAGCAAGGATAATAGCTCACCTCCTCTGACCATCCTGCCGACGGCGCGGCTGGCAAGTGGCGGAAGGCGTGAAATTCACGGGCAATTCGGCTAGCCTGCGTACGGCTGCGACCTTCTCGTGCATTGCATTTCTTCTCGCTTTGTGTAACCCCTCGGTAGAGGAAATTTGGCTGCGGCATCGTCTTGCTTGGTGCCGCCGCTTTTGAGGACGAACTCCAACCCTTGGCGCATTATCGAGCCCATGGGTTGAGTGCATCGAGGGGAGATTTTTTGAATGGCCGAACATCATACTGGACCCGCCGAACTGGGTGCTCCGATGGACTACAAGGAGCACGAAAAGACCTACAATCTTTTCATTTCGGGCGCCAAAGTCGGATCCGCGATCATCGCGGCATTGCTGATTGCCATGGCGGCGGGCTTCTTCGGTCATGCCGGCTTCCTCGGCGGTCTACTTATTTTCATCGTTCTTTCCATCGCCAGCATCGTCCTTCTGCGTTGACGCTTCCGCGCTGATCGACGCCGGGTCACAGGCCCGGGCCTTCCCGTAATTCTACAGGTTGACGCGCCATCGTATGCGGTGCGCTGCCGTTTGATGCGAGGTGTTGTCGTTGGGCAATCTGGTTTTCGTGGCCAAGGAAAGCGTGGCGGAAGAGACGCGTGTCGCCGCTTCCGCCGAGAGCGTGAAGAAGATGAAGAACCTCGGCTTCGATGTCGTCATCGAAGCCGGCGCCGGCGCTTCGTCGCGCGTTCCGGATGCTGAGTATGAAGCCGTCGGCGCCCGCATCGGCACCGCCGAGGACGCGAAGGCGGCGGATGTCGTCCTCAAGGTCAGGCGACCGACAAGCGGGGAGATTTCCGGCTATAAGAGCGGCGCGATCGTCATCGCCATCATGGATCCCTATGGCAACGAGGCCGCTCTTGCCGAAATGGCGCGAGCCGGGCTGACGAGTTTCGCCATGGAACTGATGCCGCGCATAACGCGCGCGCAGTCGATGGACGTCCTGTCGTCGCAGGCCAACCTTGCCGGCTATCAGGCAGTGATCGAAGCTGCCGCGGTCTATGACCGGGCTTTGCCGATGATGATGACGGCGGCGGGCACCGTGCCAGCGGCAAAGGTCTTCGTCATGGGTGCCGGCGTTGCCGGTTTGCAGGCCATTGCGACGGCCAGGCGTTTGGGCGCCCTGGTTTCGGGCACCGATGTTCGCCCCGCTGCCAAGGAACAGGTCGCCTCGCTCGGCGCGAAGTTCATTGCGGTGGAAGACGAGGAATTCAAGGCGGCCGAGACGGCTGGCGGCTACGCCAAGGAAATGTCTAAGGAGTATCAGGCCAAGCAGGCCGCCCTCGTCGCCGAACATATCGCCAAACAGGATATCGTCATTACCACGGCGCTGATCCCCGGTCGGCCCGCACCGCGGCTCGTCGGCCGTGAGATGCTGAAGGCGATGCGTCCCGGCGCCGTTGCCGTCGACCTTGCCGTCGAGCGCGGCGGCAATATCGAGGGTGCCGAATACGGCAAGGTCGCTGATGTCGAAGGCGTCAAGGTGATCGGATATCCGAACATGGCCGGAAGGATCCCGGCAAGTGCCTCGGCTCTCTATGCCAAGAACCTGGTCACCTTCCTGGAAACCATGGTCGACAAGGACAGCAAGAGCCTCGGATTGAACCGTGCCGACGAATTGATCAAGGCAACGATGCTGACCGATGGCGGCGAAGTCGTGCATCCGAATTTCGTCGATCCCGACCAGCCCACGGTCAAGAAGGGAGATCTCTGAGATGGCCAGCCAAGCAATGGACCAGGCACTTCAGCAATTGAATGATGCTGTCACCGCCGTCACGAACGCCGCCGCGCAGGCGCCGCAGGCCGCAAGCGCTGCAACGGGCGGAGCGATCGATCCCTTCGTTTTCCAGCTGGCAATCTTCGTGCTGGCGATTTTCGTCGGTTACTACGTGGTCTGGTCGGTAACGCCGGCCCTGCACACGCCGCTGATGGCGGTAACGAACGCCATCTCCTCGGTCATCGTCGTTGGTGCGCTGCTGGCTGTGGGCATTTCCGCGAGTGGTCTCGCCACCGGCTTCGGCTTCGTGGCGCTAGTCCTGGTCTCGGTCAACATCGTCGGTGGTTTCCTTGTCACCCAGCGCATGCTGGCGATGTACAAGAAGAAAGACAAGTGAGAGCGGCATGCTGAGCAATATCGCGGCTTTCCTCTATCTCGTCTCCGGCGTCCTGTTCATTCTGGCGCTGCGCGGACTATCCCATCCGGCAACCAGCCGGCGCGGCAATCTCTACGGCATGATCGGCATGGGCATTGCCATCGCCACCACGCTGGTGCTGGCAACGCCGTCGTTTGGTGGCTTCGTGCTCATCATTCTCGGTCTTGCCATCGGCGGCGGGGCAGGGGCTTATATCGCCCGCGTCATTCCGATGACGTCGATGCCGCAGCTCGTGGCCGGCTTCCATTCGCTTGTCGGTCTGGCAGCCGTTCTTGTTGCGGCTTCCGCGCTCTATACGCCGTCCTCCTTCGGTATCGGTGAAATCGGCCAGATCCACACGGAAGCCCGCATCGAAATGGCAATCGGCGTCGCCATCGGCGCGCTGACCTTCACCGGCTCGATCATCGCCTTCCTGAAGCTCGACGGGCGCATGTCCGGCAAGCCGATCATGCTGCCGAACCGGCACGTCATCAACGCCGCCCTGCTGATCCTGATTGTCTTCTTCATCATCAACCTTGCGATCAGCGAGAGCCATTTCGCCTTCTGGGCCGTCGTCCTTCTGTCGCTGGCGCTTGGTGTGCTGCTGATCGTGCCGATCGGCGGCGCGGACATGCCCGTCGTCGTGTCGATGCTGAATTCCTATTCCGGCTGGGCCGCCGCCGGCATCGGCTTTACGCTCGGCAATCTCGCGCTCATCATTACAGGCGCGCTTGTCGGATCCTCGGGTGCGATCCTGTCCTACATCATGTGCAAGGGCATGAACCGCTCCTTCGTTTCGGTTATTCTCGGTGGGTTTGGCGGCGAGACGGTATCGGGCGGGGCCGACAATTCCGACAAGACGGTAAAACTCGGCTCGGCCGAAGACGCGGCCTATCTGATGGCCAACGCCTCAAAGGTCATCATCGTGCCGGGTTACGGCATGGCGGTGGCGCAGGCTCAGCACGCGCTGCGCGAAATGGCCGACAGGCTGAAGGCGCATGGCGTCGAGGTGAAATATGCCATCCATCCCGTTGCCGGCCGCATGCCCGGGCATATGAACGTGTTGCTCGCCGAAGCCAACGTGCCCTATGACGAGGTCTTCGAACTCGAGGACATCAATTCGGAATTCGCCCAGGCCGATGTCGCCTATGTCATCGGCGCCAATGACGTGACGAATCCGGCTGCGCGAGACGACAAGACTTCGCCGATCTACGGCATGCCGATCCTCGATGTCGACAAGGCCAAGACCTGCCTCTTCGTGAAGCGTTCGCTCGGCTCCGGTTATGCCGGCATCGACAATACGCTGTTCTACAAGGACGGCACGATGATGCTCCTGGGCGACGCCAAGAAGGTGACCGAGGAAATCGTCAAGGCGATGAACGACTAAGCGTCGAAACGCGCGGAGCCCTCGATCGGGATTATCGCTCTGCGCGTCTCGTTCTTCAAAAAAGTCAGATCTATTTATGAGCTGCCGTCGATTTCGCGGTGTCTCGTTCGTCGTGTGATATGTTCTAACCAACCAAGGAGACAGAACTCATGCGATTCATGATGTTGATGATTCCCGACGGCTACGCTTCTGCCGCGCCCGATGCCTTGCCCAGCCTGGAGGCGATCGAGGCGATGATGAAATATAATGAAGAGCTGAAGAAGGCAGGCGTGCTCCTGGCGCTCGAAGGGCTGCATCCTCCGGCTTCCGGTGCGCGGGTGAGCTTCAAGGGCGGAAAGCCTACCGTCGTCGATGGTCCCTTCGCCGAGGTCAAGGAGGTGCTGGGTGGCTATTGGATCATCGATGTGCGCTCGCGCGACGAGGCCATCGAGTGGGCGCGTCGTTGCCCCGCAGGAGAAAACGCCACCATCGAGGTTCGTCGCATTCAGGAGATGAGCGATTTCCCCGAGGATGTGCAGAAAGCGGCTGCAGGCTTCAGCGAGCTGAAGGGGTGACCACCTCCGGTGCCATCGAGGCGGTCTGGCGGATCGAGCAGCCAAAGCTCGCCGCCAGGCTGAACCGCTTGCTGCGAGACATCGGGCTCGCCGAGGAGATCGCGCAGGATGCCTTCGTGCTGGCCCTAGAACGCTGGCCCCAAGATGGTATCCCGCGCAACCCGGCGGCGTGGCTGACACAGGTTGCGAAGAACCGCGCGCTTGACCGGTTGCGTCGCACTACGCTGATCGACCGCAAGAATCGCGAATTCACGATCGATCTTGCCGAACTTGAGCGCGCGATGCCCGATATCGAGGCCCTGCTGGATGAAGATATCGATGACGACCTGCTGCGGTTGATCTTCACCGCCTGCCATCCGGTATTGCCGCCCGAACAACGCGCGGCTCTAGCCCTGCGGCTGCTGGGCGGCCTCTCCACCCAGGAAATCGGTCATGCATTTCTGTTGCCCGAGGCCACCGTTGCCCAACGCATCGTTCGCGCCAAGAGGACGCTGCGCGAGGCTGGTCTTGAGTTCGAGACGCCACGCGGCGAGGAGCGAAGGGAGCGTCTCGCGGCCGTGCTGGAAGTGGTCTACCTCATCTTCAATGAGGGATATGTCGCGACGCAAGGGCCGCATTGGTTGCGGGACGATTTGTGCGGCGAGGCATTGCGCCTCGGGCGATCGCTGGCGGCACTGATGTCCAACGAGCCGGAGGTGCTGGGGCTGCTCGCGCTTATGGAGTTGCAGGCTTCGCGCTTCGCGGCCCGGACCGACGACGCGGGCAATCCGATCCTGCTGCTCGATCAGGACCGCAGTCGGTGGAACTGGTCGCTCATCCGCAGTGGCCTCGATCATCTGAGCCGTGCGTTGCTCCTCACACCAATGCCCGGTCCATATCTACTGCAGGCGATGATCGCGGCATGTCATTCCCGGGCCACGACCGCCGCCGAAACCGACTGGATCGCCATCGCCGCCTATTACCAGGCGTTGGCTCTGGCCGCCCCGTCGCCGATCGTCGAGCTTAACCGAGCGGTCGCCGTCGGCATGGCGTTCGGAGCCGCGCAAGGGCTTGTCATCGTCGATGCATTGAAAGACGAGCCGCGCCTGAGGGAGTCACATTTGCTACCGACCGTGCGCGGCGATCTTTTGGAGAAACTCGGACGAACCGCGGAGGCTCGCGTCGAGTTTCACCGCGCCGCCGAGATGACGGGAAACAGCAAGGAGCGCGCGGTGCTGCTTGCGCGCGCCGAAGCAACCGTCGCCCAGACATAGGCGTCAGCTACGTTCGCGTTCCATCATGCTGCGCGGGGAGAGCAGCGTCCAGACGAGACCGGTTGGGCGGAAGTCTATGTCCACATTGCCTCCGAAGGCGGCGGCGGCATGGACCTTGGTGACGGTGGTGCCAAAGCCGGCTTCGGTTGGCTGCTTGACCTCGGGGCCGCCACTTTCGCTCCAGACGAAGCGGATCATCGGCCCGTTTTCACCGATCTCATTTGCCCATTCGATTTTGATCTTGCCTTCGGGTGCGGAAAGCGCACCGTATTTCACCGAATTGGTTGCCAGCTCGTGCAGGACGAGTCCGAGATTCTGAACGGCCTCGGGCTTCAGCAGGAAATCGTTGCCTTGCACGTCGAGCTGCTGCGGCGCCTGCAGAAAGGTCGCGAGATGGATGTCGATCACTCGCCGCAGCGAGACGCCGGACCATTGTTCGCTGGTCAGCACTTCTATCGAACGGGCGAGCCCTTCCAATCGGTCTGCGACCGCTCGCTGGAACGTGTCGACGCTGTCCGTCTGCCGCGCGAGTTGGCGTGTCATCGCCTGGGCGAGCGCCAGCAGGTTCTTGGTGCGGTGCACGAGTTCGTGCATGACGAAATGGAGCCGATCTTCCGTGACGCTGCGGTCGAAAGAGGCGTTGGAGAGTGCGACTGCCACCTGGTTGGCTTCGACAACGCTGGTGTCGATCGGAGCGACAATCTCGCCGCGGCCCATGCGATCGGCCATGTCGGCGATGCTCTGTATGGTGATGCGCACCTGCCTTGCCAGTGCGTAGACGGCAATCAGCGCGATCAGCAGCAGCGTGACACCGCCATAGATGAGAAAGCGCCAGGTGCTCATCAGAGAAGACTGCGCCGAGGCGATCGGCCCCCAGACCACTGCCTTCCATGACCAGCCGGAGATCTGCGCGTAGCCAAGCAGAGAGCGTGGCAGGACCTTCTCATCCTGATAGACGCCGCTGGATGCAATCAGCTTCGACAGGATCTCCTTGTTGAAAGCATCGCCCGGTGCATGGATCGTCGGGCCGCTGGCCGCGACGACATGGCCGGACTTGTCGATGACAGCAGCCGACCAACCCGGCGGCAACGCCTCCGTCGTCACGAGTTTGGCAAGGTCGTTGGCATCCTGGGTGATAGCCAGGGCGGCGCCGGCCGGGGAATGCTCGAGCGGCAAAGTGACGTTGTATACCCAACGTCGTGCGGTTGAGGCCACGAAGACATCGGAGGTCTCGATGCGTCCGGAATCCAGCGCCGATTGCAGCGCGGGCATATTGCCCGTCTTACCGAGCGCCTTGCCGAGAGGCCAGCGGGTATTCAACCGAATCTGGCCGTCCTTTTCCATGAGCAGCACGAAGAGCGAATCGGTTCGCAAAACCGTCTCCGTCCGGGCGAAGAAGGTAGCGATGTCATTGGTTTCCAGCTCCGGCGAAGAGGAAAGCAGCCGCAGCGTGGTTGCCATGTCCTGCAATTGCCGGTCGATAACGCGCGCCAGACCTTGAGCTGCTTGGACAGTATCGCCCTTCAGGGCGTCGCGTTCATTGTCTTCGAGCTGGACGAGGAGTAGAGCGACAAAGGCCAGGATAGGCAAAGCGATCGCCAAGGCGATGGCGATCAGATAGGCTCCAATCGACGCTTTTGGGAAGTGCGGCTTCCTCATGGAGCGATCAGCAGGTCAGATCTCCGGATCTATCGACCACGCTGGCAGAAGCGGAAATAATGGTTCTGGTCATCATGCCAAGCGCCCCCATGCTTAGACCCGAGCTACATGCTCTTTAGGCACCCATGTTAGGGCCCCGTAAATTACCTTGCAACATCTGAAAAGTCATTGCTGCGAAATCATAAGCGATCCCCGATATTTACGACCATAGCGATTTGTTTCGGCCGCCTCGACAACCGCGATGTCCGTCTGATCAAGCAAAGCGAGAAAGGCGGAACGCGGAAAGCTGCGGCAAACTCGCACCATCAAGCATCTCCTCGGCGGCAAGCAGCCCGACTAAAGGCGCCAGCGTCACCCCGGAATGGAGAACCGCCAGATAAAGGCCGGGTTGAGCATCGACGCTTCCGAGGATGGGCAGGCCGTCCTTCGGTGTCGGGCGGTAGCCGACCGTGTGAAAATCCAGCGCCAGCGCCTCGCCACCCTTCAGTGCCGCCTTGACCTTGCCGAACAGCTCGTCGGCTGCCCCTTCCGGATCGCCCGCGGGATCGGTGCCGCCGAAATCGCTGCCGGCGATGATGCGTCCCTCCACCGTCTGACGCATGTGCAACTCAGGCGCCATGACGAGGCCGTTCAGCAGTTTTGGTGCAGGGCGGGAATGAACGATCAGGCCTGGCGGTGCTTCCAGCGGCACGTCGATGCCGGCGGATGCTGCAAGCGCCACCGTTCCGGCGCCGGCGGCGAGGACGACATGATCCGCTTGGAATATCCCCTGGCTGGTTTCGATGCCGGTGACGCGGCCATTCTCCGTCAACAGGCGTCTGACCTCGATATCAGACAATAGCCTTGCCCCCCGATTCCCTGCGTCCTTCAGCAGAATCTCGGCGGCGTCAACCGGCTCGACGGCACCTTCTTCGGCGACATGCAGCGCATATTCCGGCGGCTCCGCAAGGTTCGGCTCGATCATTGCGCTGGCGGTCTGATTAACCGGCTGGAGGCCATAGCCCCAGCCGTGATGTTGCGCTGCGTAGGCGTCCAGTTCGGCCTCGGGGAGATCCCAGCACAATCCACCGCACCAACGGAGCGGCAGATCGGGCAGCTCTCTTGCAAGTCGCGACCATTCGGCCATCGAACGACGACGGAAGTGGAAGTAGAATTCCGGGTTGCCCCAGCTCGCATTGATCCAGGCGAAAGAATTCGGGGTCGCAACGCCGCCGACCTTTTCGGCAATCACCGTGACATCTGCGCCTTTACGCTGAAGATGCCAGGCGATCGAGGCGCCGATGATTCCGGCGCCGATGACGATGATTTTCTGGGCTGAGGGCATGTCGCTGTCTCGTTCGGATGGGAGACTTGAAGACTATGCGTTCATCGGAGCAAAGAAAAGCCGCCGGGCGAAGCATCGCCGGCGGCTGAACATGTCAACAGGATGCGGGTTCCTATCAGGCCCCGCCGCCCACGCGAGCCAGACCGTCTCTGGCCGGCTGATAATTGGGATCGAGATTGACCGCGTGCTGGTAAGAGCGGCGGGCTTTCGCCTTGTCGCCCTTGCGCTCGTAGACGAAAGCCTGATTTGCCCAGGATTCGGCGACCTTGTTGTTCAGGTCGATCGCATGATTGAAATCCGCGAAGGCGTTATCGTCGTCATTCTGCGCGAGATAGGAAATGCCGCGGCTGTTGTAGGGTTCGGGCGAGTTCGGCGACAACGAGATCGCCTTCGAGAAATCGTCGATCGCCTTGTCCTGCTGATTGCGCTTCTGGAAGATCACGCCGCGGCCGTTATAGGCGCGGCCATCCGTCGTTCCCAGGCTGATCGCCTTGGAATAATCGTTGAAGGCATCGTTGTCGCGGCCAGCCTGGCGATAGAGATTGCCGCGGCCGATATAGGCGACATCGTAACTGCCGTTGATCTGCAGCGCCGCATTGTAGTCCGCTATTGCTTCCGGCAGCTTGCCCATGTTGCGGTAGATGAGCGCGCGATTGGCATAGGCCTGGTAGAATTTCGGATTGAGCTGGATCGCCTGATTGAAGTCGCCGAGAGCACGGTTGAAATCCCCGCCGCGGCCATACGCCGTGCCGCGAACGTTGTAGCCTTCCGGATCCTGCGGATTGGCACTGATGACCGAAGTCAGCGAAGCGATATTTTCCGAGGAGCCTTGTGCCTTGTCGATGCGGATGACGCTATCGGTGGAGGCCGTCTGGCAGCCGGAAAGGCTGATTGCAGCAAGAATCGCCAAAACTGGCAGGGCCGCGACTTGCTTCGAAACTCGGGAGGAGAAGTTCGAAGTGCGGTACTTTTCGAAAGTCGTCATTGCCATTATCGGGTTCGCTTTCCCCATGCGTCATATCAGGCTGTTCTGATTTAATCCGATTTGCGCAGAGAATAAATCAAAAAGGCGGCGGCGAACGACTCGCCCCCGCCACACATGCATCTGAAAACGTCGAAAAAACGGCGATTACTTGGCAACAAGGCCTTCGCGCTGAGCGCGCTTGCGAGCAAGCTTGCGAACGCGACGAACAGCTTCAGCCTTCTCGCGAGCACGCTTCTGCGACGGCTTTTCATAGTAGTCGCGCATCTTCATTTCGCGGAAAATACCTTCGCGCTGCATCTTCTTCTTGAGAGCGCGGAGAGCCTGGTCGACATTGTTATCGCGGACAAGTACCTGCACGAGAATCACGTTCCTTTGGTTTGGTTGATGCCAACGGCGACGGCAGCGCCTGGAGGCAAAAATATAACGTTCGCGCAGCCGTAGCCTTGCGATTGGTTAGGCGAGATAGCAGATCGGTTTGTCAAAGTCTAGCCAGATCGTGAGTTTGCAGAGGAAAAAGCGGTTTGTCGAGCATTGAATTGGCCTGATTATGCTGTTCCCGCCATAGGGTGTAGGCTTGAACCTGCGCGTCTTTTGAAGCGGCGTGCTTGCGTGAAACGTCAGCATGTCGGGTCCTCTTCGCAAGGAGGCGGCAGTCTGATTCCATGGTCGGCGAATGCGGAGGGGAGCATTCTATGAATTCACACGGTCTAGCAGGCGATAAAAAAGGGTTCATGGTGCTGATGCTCACGGCGATGCTTGTCGGCGTCGTTCTGGCGTCAATGCTCGTGCCGGCCGCGGCTGGCGAGGTACGCTTCGGCAAGAATGTCCGGGTCGGTGGCCACGATTTTTCGAACCAGACTTTCGACAGAAAACACCGTGCGAAAATCTATCTTTACAACCAGAAGCCGCGCAGAGAAGGATGCGTCTGGCGCAAGGATGGTCATGGCGGTCGGGTGAAGGTTTGCCACCTCCAGCGCAAGTAGGGGGAACTATGAGTGATCAGATCGTGCCGACGAGCGTTCGGTATTACGAGCGCCTCACATATGCCGGGATGGCGGTGATTTTTATGAATCAGGTCGTGAACTGGGATAAGGCGGGGGCCAAGCATTTTTCCGAAGCGCCGCTTGCCTATGTAGTTGTACAGGTCGCGTTTCTTTGCGTCCAAATCTTCTGGGTTTGGCTGGTTGTTCGCAGGCGGCTGAACTGGGCGCGCTGGGTGACGCTTGGCGCGCAATTCGTGATGATGTTCATCATTGGTTGTGGCTTCGGCATGCTCGTCGATAGGGGCCACGCCGACGGAACCGTTTTGGAACTCGTTTTCTTAATTCTGGCGACTTCGTCTTATCTGCTTGCGGCGTGTCTTCTTTTTACGCGTGACGCAATACCATGGTTTGTTCCTCAAAGGGTTGAATGCAGCCATGCGGATGCCAACACCTCGAATGGTTCGGCTCATTCTTTTTAGCCGTGTCGAAAGCCGGTCCTGAATGCGTCGCAAAAGAGCCGTTGTGTCGGTTTCTGATTTGCGATTTGTATGATCCACAGAATGGCGTCTTGCCTGAAGGAGTTGAGGGCGAATGCGTAAATACTCAGTTTTTGCCGTGGCACGGGAAGCGATGCGGGCTCACAAGGGCTGGGAGGCTCAATGGACCTCGCCGGAGCCGCGCAAGGAGTATGACGTCATCATCGTCGGCGCCGGCGGTCATGGCTTGGGCGCGGCCTACTATCTCGCCAAGGAGCATGGCATCACCAATGTCGCGGTGATCGAGAAGGGCTGGCTCGGCGGCGGCAATACCGGCCGCAACACGACGATCATCCGCTCGAACTATCTCTATGAAGAGAGCATGCACATTTACGAGCATTCGATGAAGCTCTGGGAGGGGCTGTCTCAGGATCTCAATTATAACGTCATGTACTCGCCGCGCGGCGTGATGATGCTGTCGCACAATGTGCATGACCAGCAGTCCTTCAAGCGGCATATCCACGCCAACCGCCTCTATGGCATCGACAATGAATGGCTGACACCGGAACAGGCGAAAGCCTATTGTCCGCCGCTCGATATTTCGAAGACGGCCCGCTATCCGATCAACGGCGCTGCCCTGCAGCGTCGCGGCGGCACGGCGCGACACGATGCGGTTGCCTGGGGCTTTGCCCGCGCGGCTTCCGACCGCGGCGTGCACATCATCCAGAATTGCGAAGTGACCGGCATTCGCCGCGGGCCGGATGGCCGTGTGACCGGTGTCGACACCAGCAAGGGTTTCATCGGCGCCAAGAAGATTGGTGTTTCGGCTGCCGGCCATACGACTGTCGTCATGCAGATGGCAGGCGTACGCGTGCCGCTGCAATCGAGCCCGCTGCAGGCGCTCGTGTCCGAACCGCTGAAGCCGATATTCCCCTGCGTCGTCATGTCGAACACGGTGCATGCTTATATCTCGCAGTCCGACAAGGGCGAGCTCGTCATCGGCGCCGGCACGGACCAGTATAATTCCTACAGCCAGACCGGCGGTTTGCAGATCATCACCCATACGCTGGATGCGATCTGCGAGCTCTTCCCGATGTTCCGCCGCGTGAAGATGATGCGCTCCTGGGGCGGTATCGTCGACAACACGCCGGATCGTTCGGCGATCCAGTCGAAGACACCGGTGCCGGGCCTTTACGTCAATTGCGGCTGGGGCACGGGTGGCTTCAAGGCGACGCCGGGTTCGGCCAATCTCTTCGCACATCTTATCGCTCGCGACGAGCCGCATCGGTTCAATGCCGGACTTAATCTGGATCGCTTCCGCACCGGTCGTCTGATCGATGAAGCGGCAGCCGCTGCTGTGGCGCACTGATGCCGACGGCGGTCGGGATCGTTCTTACGGTCGGCCTTTCATTGCCGGCAGGAGCGGTCGCGACCGAAGTCAACGATCTCTTTCCAGGGGCCGAGGATGTTCGCATGCAGGTGATCCACAAAGCAAAGGACGAGGCGGACTGGCCGTTCACGGCCGAAAGCGGCGTGCTTGCCTGCGTCAAGGTGCTGAAAAAGCCGACTGTCTATTTCGTGCCTGAGCAGACGCCTGAGGCAAAGAGAGCATTTGCGATCGACACGGATCTTTTGGGCATGAGCCTGGTCAATCTGGGAATGACCAACGTACTCAAACCCTACGGATCGTTGGAGACGCTGCTGAAGCGCATAACACCATTTGTCACCATGGGACGGCGGCTCTGCGCCCAGCCTCCCGGCACAAGCCTTTCGGGCACCGAGCTTTAACACAGGTAGAAAACGATGCTGCTGATTTACTGCCCCTATTGTGAGGAAGAGCGTTCGGAACTCGAATTCCGCAATGCCGGCGATGCGCATATCGTGCGGCCGGCCAATATAGCCGGGATATCGGATGAGGAATTCGAGGAATATTTCTTCCTGCGCGACAATCCGAAGGGTCTGATTTTCGAGCGCTGGCGGCACATTCATGGCTGCGGCCGCTTCTTCAATGCGGCGCGCGACACGGTGAGCGACCAATTCTACCGCACCTACAAGGCCGGCGAGCCGAGGCCGGATCTGGCAACGCTGAAGCCTGGCGCTTCGGAGCCGGCAACCCAGCATCAGAACGAACAAGAACAGACGGCACAAAAAGAGGGATTTGCTGAATGAGCGGCGCCAATCGTATCGCGGGCAAGGGACGTCTGACGCCGGCCAGAACCGCCCGCTTCACCTTTGACGGCAAGAGCTATACCGCGCTCGAAGGCGACACCGTCGCCTCCGCGCTGCTTGCCAACGGCGTTCATCTCGTCGGCCGCTCCTTCAAGTATCACCGCCCACGCGGCATCCTGTCGGCCGGGGCCGAAGAGCCGAACGCACTGCTCGATATCTCGCGCGATGCGGCGCGCAGGCAGCCGAACGTGCGCGCCAGCGTGCAGGAAGTCTTCGACGGCATGAAGGCGCAATCGCAGAACCGTTGGCCCTCGCTCGCCTTTGATGTCGGCGGCGTCAACAATCTGATGTCTTCCTTCTTTGCCGCCGGCTTTTACTACAAGACCTTCATGTGGCCGAAGGCAGCCTGGAAGCATATTTATGAGCCGCTCATCCGCCGCGCCGCGGGCCTTGGCGTCGCGCCGACGGAAGAGGATCCGGATCACTACGCCAGCCGCTATGCCCATTGCGACGTTCTCGTGGTCGGCGCCGGCGTTGCCGGTCTTTCCGCAGCGCTCGCCGCAGCCGAGACCGGAGCGAAGGTCATCCTCTGCGACGAGCAGCCTGATGTCGGCGGCGCGCTGCGTTTCGACACCGGCGTCAAGATCGACGGCGTCGAAGGTTATGACTGGGCGCACGCTATCGTCGCCAAGCTCAAGGCGATGCCGAATGTCGAGGTGCTGACCCGCACGACGGCTTTCGGCTACTACAACCACAATTTCCTCGGCCTTGCCGAGCGGGTGACCGACCATCTGGCGAAGCCGGGTCGCAATCTGCCACGCGAGCGTCTGTGGCAGGTCCGCACCAAGCGCGTCATCCTGGCGACCGGCGCCATCGAACGCCACATGGTGTTTCCGAACAACGACCGGCCGGGCATCATGCTCGCTTCGGCCGCGCGGGCCTATCTCAACCACTATGGCGTCGCCGTCGGTGCGAAGATCGGCGTCTATACGGCGCATGATTCCGCCTATGAGGCGGCATTCGATCTCAAGCGCGCCGGTGTCTCGGTCGTTGCCATCGTCGACAGCCGCGCCCGTCCTGGCGAAGCCGTTCTGGCCGAGGCAAAGCGGCTCGGCATCGAAGTGATGACTGACTATGCCGTCGTCGACACCGCTGGCAAGCTGCGCGTCTCCTCCATGACTGTTTCGCGCAACGGCAGCTCCGCCACCCGCAAGATTGCCATTGACGCCCTGCTGGTCTCGGCCGGCTGGACGCCATCGGTCCACATGTTCTCGCAGTCGCGCGGCAAGCTGAAGTTCGAGGCGGAGAAGCAGCGCTTCCTGCCGGGCACTTACGTTCAGGATTGCCTTTCGGTCGGCGCCTGCAACGGCACGGATGGGTTGCAGGCCGCGATTGAGGAATCGCTGGCAGCCGGCGAACTGATGGCGCGCGCCACCGGAGCCACCAATGGCGGCGAGAAGATCCAGCTTCACGCCGAGCAGGCCTTCGAATGGACCGGCGGCATGATCGGTGCTGCCGAGGGTGCGGGGCCGGACACGAATGCGAAGGCCTTCGTCGACTTCCAGCACGATGTCTGCGCCAAGGATATCCGCCTTGCCGTGCGCGAAGGCATGCATTCCATCGAGCACATCAAGCGCTTCACCACCAACGGCATGGCGTCCGACCAGGGCAAGCTTTCGAACATGCACGGGCTGGCCATTGCCGCCGAGATGCTCGGCAAGGACATTCCGCAGGTCGGTCTCACCACCTTCCGCGCGCCCTACACGCCTGTCACCTACGGCACACTCATCAGCCATTCTCGCGGCTCGCTTTTCGATCCCGCCCGCAAGACGCCGATGCATGCCTGGGAAGAGGCACACGGCGCGATCTTCGAAGATGTCGGCAACTGGAAGCGCGCCTGGTTCTATCCGCGTGCCGGCGAAACCATGCATCAGGCCGTCAATCGCGAATGCCGTACGGCGCGCGAGGTGGCCGGCGTGTTCGATGCCTCGACCCTCGGCAAGATCGAAGTGGTCGGGCCGGATGCGGCCGAGTTCCTGAACCTGATCTACACCAATGCCTGGGATACGCTGAAGCCCGGCCGCTGCCGCTACGGCATCATGACCCGCGAAGACGGCTTCGTCTATGACGACGGTGTCGTCGGACGCCTGGCCGACGATCGCTTCCACGTGACCACCACGACCGGCGGTGCGCCGCGCGTGCTGCATCATATGGAAGACTATCTGCAGACCGAATTCCCGCACCTGAAGGTCTGGCTGACCTCGACCACCGAGCAGTGGGCCGTCATCGCCGTGCAGGGACCGAAGGCGCGAGAGATCATCGAGCCGCTGGTTGAGGGGCAGGATCTGTCCAACGAGGCCTTCCCGCATATGAGCGTCGCCGAGTGCAAGGTCTGCGGCGTGCCGGCCCGACTGTTCCGCGTCTCCTTCACCGGGGAAATCGGTTACGAAATCAACGTGCCGGCCGATTACGGCCAGTCGGTTCTGGAAGCCGTCTGGGCTCGCGCCGAGCCGCTGGGCGCTTGCGCCTACGGCACCGAGACGATGCACGTCCTTCGCGCCGAAAAGGGCTACATCATCGTCGGTCAGGATACTGATGGTACGGTGACGCCTGACGATGCCGGGCTTGCTTGGGCCGTCTCAAAGAAGAAGACGGATTTCGTCGGCATTCGCGGCCTGAAGCGGCCGGATCTCGTCAAGGAAGGCCGCAAGCAACTGGTCGGTCTCGTCACGCGCGATCCGAAGGTGGTGCTGGAGGAGGGCGCGCAGATCGTCGCAGATCCGAACGAACCGAAACCGATGACCATGCTCGGTCATGTCACTTCGGCCTATTGGTCGGAAAATCTAGGCCGCTCCATCGCCTTCGCGCTGGTTGCCGGCGGTCGCGAGCGCATGGGCAAGACGCTCTATGTGCCGATGCCCGACAAGACGATATCAGTCGAAGTGACGGATCTGGTGTTCTTTGACAAGGAAGGAGGCCGGATCAATGGTTGATCTCGCTACCCGCAAACTGCCACTCGCCGGCCGCCATGGCGGTTCCGCCGCGGTTCGCCTGACAGCTGCAGCCCCCGCAAGCCGTATTGCATTGCGTGCGCCAGCCGATTCCGTCGGCGGCCTTTCGCATGTACTCGGCCTGCAATTGCCGACCCGGCCGAAAACCTCGGCCAGCAACAATGGTCGTCATGCGCTCTGGATCGGTCCGGACGAATGGCTTGTCATCGATGAAAACAGCGCCGATCTGATGGGCGCGACTGCATCGTCCGGTGTGTTGCACTCGGCGACCGATGTGTCGCATCGCAATACCGCTGTCATCGTCTCCGGCCCCGGTGCCGAAGAGACGATATCGGGCGGCTGCCCGCAGGATCTGTCGCGCGAGGCCTTTCCGGTCGGAGCTTGCTCGCGCACGTTGCTCGGCAAGGTCGAAGTCGTGTTGCTGCGGCTGGACGAGGAAACATTCCGCGTCGAGGTCTGGCGTTCCTTCTCCGATTACGCCTTCGGCCTTCTGAGCGAAGCTGCGGAGGATGCGGGTCTTTAGGCTCGGCATGCTCTCCCGAGCAAAGCTAACGCAAAATTGGAGCACGACATAACAACCATAACTGATGGCAATCGATCTTGTCTGCCATCAGTTTCGGTCCCATAATGGTTGTATCGGCGGCGTCGAAATGCTCGCCTTCAACCCGTGCACTGGGACGCGCGACACAAAGGTTCTGCCCATGGGCTCTGACAAAGATGGCCTTGAAGCTGATTCCAAGTCGTGGTCCGGAATAGGATGTGACGAAAGTGCGCAGTCAGAGATATCAAGTAAATTTAGCGCTTTTGATCGTTTTCGAAACTACTTTAAGCTTTTTATTATTATAATAACATTGCTCAATATAATTGATTTGGTTATTGGTGGCAAAATTTCCTTTGATGCCATTTCCATATATCACGCGTTAATATTCCAGATCCTCGAAGTTTTAGGCGGAATTGCGCTGATTTTTGTGATCGTACTCAGGGAGGAGATCCACTCCGCCCTGAAGAAATTCTAGGTCTCCTCGGGCCGGTCCTTCGGATCGAACTGCGATATGGTCGTCCATGTCGCAGTCAGCGCCGGCTTGCGTTCGTTCTCGATTTCAACGGTTACGTCGTGCGTGAGCATCAGCATGCTGGCGCCGCGCAGCCGCGTTTCGGCAAGCAGGAAGCGTCCGCGCACCCGCGCGCCGCATTTGACCGGCGACATGAAGCGGATCTTCTCGAAGCCGTAGTTGATGCCCATGGTCTGTTCGCGGATCTTCGGCAGGCCGCTATAGTTCATTGCTGAAAGTAAAGAGAGCGTCAGGAAGCCGTGGGCGATGGTGCCGCCATAGGGCGTTTCCGCTCTGGCGCGCTCGGGGTCGACATGAATGAACTGGTGATCGAGCGTGGCATCGGCGAAGGTGTCGATCATCGTCTGGTCCACGACGATCCAATCGGAAATGCCGATTTCCGTTCCCGCAAGTTTCATGATCTCAGCAAGCGATATGTCGCCGGGCATTCCATCCTCGTCAGTTCAAGAGCATGATGCCGAAAAGTGTGCACGGCTTTCGGGCGACATCATGCTCTGCCTCTTTTATTCCAGAGCCGGATGATTTTAAGTCGAGTTGACCTAAAATCATCCGGCTCTGGTGGCCACTGACCCTTTCTGGCGAATCGGAACGGAAAGTGCAACGAGGATCAGGATTGGAGGAAGAAACAGACGGAACGGGCGGGGATGGCGATGTGCTCTCCGGCGGGCGTCTCGTCTGACACCGTCAGCTGCGACCAGCCGCCTCTTTCCGAGGTCGGCAGCGCGGCGCCGAGTTCTTCCGTGGAGCGGTTGAACAGCATGGCAAGGCGCGTCGTTCGGCCATTGGCGCGATCCTCGGTCCGGATTGCCATGCCGAGCATGCTGGCGTCAGGCGCTTCCCAATCCGGCACCGACATCGGCTTGCCAGCCGCTGAGAACCACAGCACGTCGCCATCGCCCTTGAAGAAGTCCATATCGGCAAAGGCGGAGAAACGGCGGCGCAGGCCGGCGAGCCAGGCGGTATGGCCGATCAGTTCCTCGTCCAGCATCGTCCAGTCCATCCAGGTGATGGCGTTGTCCTGACAATAGGCGTTGTTGTTGCCCTGCTGGCTGCGCCCAGCCTCGTCGCCTGCGGTCAGCATGATCGTGCCGCGTGTGGCAAACAGGGTCGAAAGCATGGCTTCGATATCGGCGCGGCGCTTGTTCAGGATAGACGGATTGTCCGTCTTTCCCTCAACGCCATTGTTCCAGGAGTAATTCTCATTGTGGCCGTCGCGATTGTTCTCGCCATTGGCCTCATTGTGTTTGTTCTCGTAGGAAACGAGATCCATCAGCGTGAAGCCGTCATGGGCCGCGAGGAAGTTGACACTGCGGCTCTGTGTGCGTCCGTCGCGGCCGAAGATGGAAGAGGAGCCGGCAAGAATCGTTGCGAGCTCGCCGATCCCTGCGTCGCCACGCCAGAAGCGGCGCAAGTCGTCGCGGGCGCGATCGTTCCATTCGAGGAAGGGTGCCGGGAAGCTCCCCAGCTGGTAGCCGCCCGGACCGATGTCCCAAGGCTCGGCAATCAGGATGCGATCCCGAAGTACCTCGTCCGCCAGCATGGTGCGCAGCGTCATGCCGTCCGGATCAAAACCGTTGCCGCCGCGCCCGATCACCGTGGCGAGATCGAAGCGGAAGCCGTCGATGCCGGCATGCTGGACGAAGTGGCGGAGGCTATCGATGATCAGCCTGCGTGTCGCCGGCTGATCGCAGGCGACGGTGTTGCCGGTGCCGGTGTCGTTGACCAGCGTGCCGGGTTGATCCGGCAGGTGGCGGAAGTAGGTGGGGCTGTCGAGGCCACGCAGCGAAAGCGTCGGCCCGTGGCGGTCACTTTCGCCGGTATGGTTGAAGACGAGATCGAGGATGACCGCGATGCCTTCGGCGTGAAGAGCGGCGACGGTCTCGCGCAATTCTTTCACGCCACCGGGAACGAGCCTCGGATCGAGCGCCATGAAGCCGACCGGATTGTAGCCCCAGCCATTGGTGAGACCGAGCGGCGGCAGGTGTCGTTCGTCGATCCAGGCAGTGATCGGCATCAACTCCACCGCATCCACCTGCAGGCGTTTGAGGTGGGCAATTATCGAGGGATGGGCGAGGGCGGCGACGGTGCCGCGTTGCTTGGCCGGTACATCGGGGTGCAGCGCGGTGAAGGGCTTGACGGCGATCTCATAGATCAGGCCACCCGCCTGGAATAGCGGCTTCGTCAAGGCAACGGCCATGTCGCGTGAGACGATCGCCTTCGGCATCAGGTCTTGCGTGTCTTCGCCGACGATGCCGAGACGCGGATCATATTGAAACGGTCGATCCAACTCCTTGGCATAGGGATCGATCAGCAATTTGGACGGGTCGAACCAAAGGCCTTGATCGGGATCATAGGTGCCGTGGGCGCGCAAGCCATAGCGCATCCCCTGTTTGGCGCCCTTGACGAACAGGCGATGCTCGTCGCCATCCCGGGTGAATGGCAGGCGCAGAACCTCCTTCTTGCCCTCCGCATCGAACACGCAGAGTTCGATGCGTTCTGCGCACCCGGAGGTGACGGCGAACTCAACGCCGGCATCTGTGAGGGTAGCGCCAAGGGGAGAACGGATTGTCTGATCTGACATGTCTCGAGGGCTTTCCGGATCGCTAGAGGCAGTTCGCTCTCCCTGCTAGCGGGAGAGGTTAAAGCGCGTAGCGATCTTTCAGATGCGCTTCACACGCTTTAGCTCTTTGATTTCACGCATATCGTAGCCGCAAAACCGCTGCACACTTTTGCGCGACATGCTCTAGACTTGAAAGACTGAACTTTGGTGCGGCGAATTTTTAGAAGGTCTCTCAGGCTGATCGCCGCCGCACTGCATTCGGACGCGGCTGGACGCCTTCTCCCCGCATATGCGGGGAGAAGGTGTTTAGGTCATCGGTTCAGGTAATAACCGTCGGCGCATCGCGGCCGGTATGGCCCTTGATGTCGGCAATCGCCTGGGCGGCGGCGATGAGGTCTGCCAGCGCTTCCTGCGTCTCGATATTGTGGCGGGTCGAATCCGGTTCGTAACGCTCGATATAGACGCGCAGCGTCGCGCCCGTCGTACCGGTGCCGGAGAGGCGGAAGACGACGCGGGAACCGCCTTCGAACAGGATGCGGATGCCCTGATGCTGGCTGACGGACTTGTCGACAGGATCGTGATAGGCGAAGTCGTCAGCGGCGGAAACCGTGAGGTCGCCGTATTTCGTGCCGGCCAGGGTCGGCAGCTTCTCGCGCAGAGCGGTGATCAGGCCGTTGGCGGCATCGGTATCGACGCCCTCGTAATCGTGGCGGGAATAATAGTTGCGGCCGTAGGTGGCCCAATGTTGCGTCACGATATCGATGACGCTTTCACCGCGCACGGCCAGAATGTTCAGCCAGAGCAATACGGCCCATACCCCATCCTTCTCGCGAACATGGTTCGAGCCGGTGCCGGAGCTTTCTTCGCCGCAGATCGTCGCCATGCCGGCGTCGAGCAGGTTGCCGAAGAATTTCCAACCGGTCGGCGTTTCGTAGATGCCGACGCCGCGCTTTTCGGCAACGCGGTCCGCAGCACCGCTTGTTGGCATGGAGCGGGCAATGCCGGCAATGCCGTGCGAATAGCCGGGCGCGAGATTGGCGTTGGCTGCCAGGATCGCCAGGCTGTCGGACGGCGTGACGTAGATGCCCTTGCCGATGATGAGGTTACGGTCGCCGTCACCATCCGATGCCGCGCCGAAATCGGGCGCATCGTCTCCCATCATCTCGTCGTAGAGTTCCTTGCAGTGGACGAGGTTAGGGTCCGGGTGATGGCCGCCGAAATCGGGCAGCGGCAGGAAATTACGCACCGAGCCGTCTGGCGCGCCGAGACGGATCTCGAAGATTTCCTTGGCATAGGGGCCTGTAACGGCGCTCATCGCGTCGAAACAGATGCGGAAGCCGAGGCTGATGAGATTGCGGATCGCGCCGAAATCGAACAGCTCCTCCATGAGGGCAGCGTAATCCTCGACCGGATCGATGACCGAAACGATCATGCCGCCGACATCTTCGCGAGCGATGCGATCGAGGTTGATATCCGGAAAGTCGGCGATCTTGTAGTTGTCGATAACCTTGGTGCGCTCAAAAATAGCGTCGGTGATCTTTTCAGGCGCGGGGCCGCCATTGCCGATATTGTACTTGATGCCGAAATCTTCGGTCGGGCCGCCGGGATTGTGGCTGGCTGACAGGATGATGCCGCCGAAGGCCTTGTATTTGCGGATGATGTTCGAGGCAGCGGGCGTCGAGAGGATACCGCCCTTGCCGACCATCACCTTGCCGAAGCCATTTGCGGCGGCCATCTTGATGGCCTTCTGGATGACCTCGCGATTGTAGTAGCGACCGTCGCCGCCGATGACCAGGGTCTTGCCCTGATAGCCCTCGAGCGAATCGAAAATCGACTGGATGAAGTTCTCCGCGTAATTCGGCTGTTGGAATTCGGGAACCTTCTTTCGCAGGCCGGAGGTGCCGGGTTTCTGATCCGTGTAGGGGGTGGTGGATACGGTTTTAATCATCGGGTTAAGCGCCTCTCGAGACTAGACTGGAGTAGAGAGCGGCATAGCGTTCTGCGCTCCTGCCCCAGGATACGTCGGATTTCATGCCCTGCTTTTGCATCTGCGTCCAGACCTTTCGGTCTTGAAAAAGGTGCATGGCACGGCGCATGGCTTGCAGCAGTCCTTCGGCGGTAACGGGCGAAAACTGGATGCCGGTCGCGACTTTCGCCTGGAGCGCGGCATGGTTGGCGTCGATAACGGTATCGTTAAGGCCGCCCGTCCGTGCGACGATCGGCAGGCAGCCATAGCGTAAGCCATAAAGCTGCGTGAGACCACAGGGTTCGAAGCGCGAGGGGATGATAATGGCGTCGCTACCGGCCTGCAGCAGATGCGACATGGGCTCGTTATAGCCGGCCGAGACGCCGACACGGCCGCGGTGTCGGCCGGCTGCGGCAAATAGCGCGCCTTCCAGCGCAGCGTCGCCGGCGCCGAGGATTGCAAGCTTGCCGCCCATTTGGACGATCTCGCCAGCGATGCTCGCCAGAAGGTCCATGCCCTTCTGCCAGGTCAGACGGCTGACGACACAGAAAATCGGGCCATCATCGATATCTAAGCCGAAATGTTCGACCACGCGTTGGCGGTTCGCGGCGCGGTCCTTCAGCGTCGTGGCGCTGTAGGTCTGCTCGATCATCGCATCGGTTGCCGGATTCCAGACGTCATCGTCGATGCCGTTGACGATGCCGTGCAGGCTGTTCGCCCTGCTGGCGATAACGCCTTCGAGGCCCATGCCGAATTGCGGCGTCAGAATTTCCTCAGCGTAGGACGGGCTGACGGTGGTCAGAGCATGAGCCGTCTGCAGGCCGCCCTTCAGAAAGCCGACGTCGCCGTAATATTCGACCCCCTCCACGGAAAAGGCGTGCGCCGGCAGGCGCAGGCCGGGAAAGATATCGGAGCCGAACTGGCCCTGAAACGCGATATTGTGGATGGTGAGTACGCTCGGCAGCTCCGGCGTGGGATAGTAGCGCATGTAGACCGGCACCATAGCCGACTGCCAATCATGCGCATGCACCAGATCCGGCCGCCAGCCCGGCAGCTGGCCTGCGGCTATTTCCGCGCCAGCCAGCGACAGAGCGGCGAAGCGCCGCCAATTGTCCGGATAGTCCTTACCGGTCGCATCGACATACGGGCCGCCGGTGCGGTTGTAGTAAGCCGGCGCATCCAGCACGAGGAAGGAAATGCCGGCATGCTCGACTTCCAGCACGGTCGCCTTCTCGCCGAGCAGGTCGGCGAATTCGAGGCGGGCGACCGGCTTGCGAATGACCTTCATGACCGCGGGATAGCCCGGGATCAGGGTCTTGGTGTCGATGCCAAAGGGCTTTAATGCGATTGGCAGGGCGCCGGCCACATCGGCCAGCCCCCCTGTCTTGATCAAGGGGAAGACTTCGGACGATACCGAGAGAACCTTCATAAGTTACAAATCCAGCTTGTCGATCATCGTTTGGGTGATCAGGCAGATGCCGCTTTCCGTACGACGCCAGCGCTTGGCATCCAGCTCCGGATCCTCCCCGACGATCAAGCCTTCCGGAATGGTGACGCCATGGTCGATGACGACATTCTTGAGCTGCGCGCGGCGACCGACCTTCACGCCCGGCAGCACCACCGCCCCCTCCAGCTTGGAGTAGGAATTGGCACGCACGCCGGTGAACAGCAGGCTGTTATAGAGGCTGGCACCGGAGATGATGCAGTCACCTGCAACCACCGAGGAGACGGCCGAACCGCGGCGGTCTTCGTCGTCATGGACGAATTTGGCCGGCGGGCTGATTTCCGCATAGGTCCAGATCGGCCAGGACTTGTCGTAGATGTCGAGCTCCGGCACCACGGCAGTCAGGTCGATATTCGCCTGCCAGTAGGCATCGATCGTGCCGACGTCGCGCCAGTAAGCCTCGCGCTCGAAATCGGAGCGGACGCAGGACTGCGTGAAGCGGTGTGCGACGGCTTTGCCGTTCTTGACGATGTAGGGGATGATGTCCTTGCCGAAGTCTCGGCTGGAATTCGGGTCCGCAGCGTCGCGCTTCAGGCATTCGATCAGGAACTTCGTGTGGAAGACATAGATGCCCATCGAGGCCAGCGCGAAATCCGGATTGCCCGGGATACCGGGTGGATCAGCGGGCTTTTCGACGAAATCGATGATCTCGTCCTTCTCGTTGACATGCATGACACCGAAGCCGACGGCTTCCATGCGCGGCACTTCGAGGCAGCCGATGGTGACCTGGGCGCCTGAATCGACGTGCTGCTGCAGCATCCATTCATAGTCCATCTTGTAGATATGGTCGCCGGCAAGGATGACCATGTATTCCGGGCCGTAGGGCTCGATGATGTCGATGTTCTGGTAGACGGCGTCGGCGGTGCCTTCGTACCATTGCGTTTCCGACACGCGCTGCGAAGCCGGCAGAATATCGAAACTCTCGTTTCGCTCCGGGCGGAAGAAGTTCCAGCCGCGCTGCATGTGGCGGATCAGCGAGTGCGCCTTGTACTGGGTGGCGACACCGATGCGGCGAATACCGGAATTGAGCGCGTTGGAGAGGGCGAAATCGATGATGCGGGTCTTGCCGCCGAAGTAGACGGCCGGCTTGGCGCGGCGATCGGTCAATTCTTTCAATCGACTGCCTCGGCCCCCGGCAAGAACGTAGGCCATGGCGTCGCGTGCCAGCGGCTGGAAACGTTTTTCTACCATTTTATTCCTCCCTGTCCGTAATGATCTCAAAATTCCGGTTCGAGCATGATGGTCGCCAGCGGGGGTAGCGTTATTGTCGCTTGTATGCCGCCGCCGGCACTTACGGCCTGCACACGCCCGCCGTTGCCCTTGCCGCTGCCGCCATAAATGTCGGCATCGGTATTCAACACCTCGCGCCACCGCCCCTCAGCTGGCAAGCGCAATGTATAATTCTCACGGTAGACTGGCGTAAAATTGGTGATGACCGCAACCGGTTTTTCACCCGGCGCCTTGCGCAACCAGGCGAAGACCGAATTCTCGAAATCATCGACCACAAGCCATTCGAAGCCATCGCCTTCACAGTCACGTGCATGCAGTGCCGGCTTGCTGCGATAGGTGAAATTAAGATCGCGGACGAGGCGCCGCATGCCTTCATGCATGCGATACTGCAGCAGGTTCCAGTCCAGCGCTCGCTCTTCGCTCCACTCGCTCCATTGAGCGAATTCCTGGCCCATGAACAGCAGCTTCTTGCCGGGATAGCCCCACATGAAGGCATAGTAGGCGCGCAGATTGGCGAATTTCTGCCAGTCGTCACCGGCCATCTTGGCGATCAGCGATCCCTTGCCGTGCACGACTTCGTCATGGGAGAGCGGCAGGACGAAGTTTTCCGAGAAGGCATAGATCAGGCCGAAGGTCAGCTCATTGTGATGATACTTGCGGTGCACGGCCTCGCGGGAGAGATAGCTCAGCGTGTCGTGCATGAAGCCCATGTTCCACTTGAAGCCGAAGCCGAGGCCGCCTTCGTGGACCGGCTGCGAAACTTTCGGCCAGGACGTGGATTCCTCGGCGATAGTCATGACACCCGGGTGGGCGCCATAGACCCTCGTGTTCATGGACTGGAGAAAGCGGACGGCTTCGAGGTTCTCGTTGCCGCCATATTCGTTGGGGATCCATTCGCCATGCTTGCGCGAATAATCGAGGTAGAGCATCGAGGCGACAGCATCGACACGCAAACCGTCCAAATGGTATTTTTCTGCCCAGAAGAGGGCATTGTTCTCGAGATAGGAGAGAACCTCGGTACGGCCGAAATTGTAGATCGCCGTATTCCAATCGGGATGGAAACCCTTGCGCGGATCCTCGTGCTCGTAAAGCGCGGTGCCATCGAACCAGCGCAGGCCGTGTTCGTCGGTCGGGAAGTGTGCAGGCACCCAATCGAGAATGACGCCGATGCCGACCTTGTGGCAGCCGTTGACGAAACGGGCGAAACCGTCAGGCTCACCGAAGCGCGCGGTCGGGGCGTAGAGGCCGGTCGTCTGATAACCCCAGGAAGGATCGTAGGGGTGCTCGGTGATCGGCAGGAACTCGATGTGGGTGAAGCCCATATCGACGCAATAGGGGATCAGGCGTGAGGCAAGTTCGTCCCAGGAGAGCATGGAGCCGTCATCGCGGCGCTGCCAGGAGCCCGCATGTACCTCGTAGATGCTGATGGGCTGCCGGCGCTGGTCGACGCTTGCCCAATGCTCGCGATGCGCCGCATCCTCCCAGACCTGATTGAGTTCGTTGGCCGTGACGGATGCGGTCTTGGGGCGCAATTCGCTGCGGCGGGCGAAAGGATCGGCCTTCAGCGGCAGCAGCACGCCATCCTGCCCGCGGATCTCGAACTTATAGGCGACGCCGGCCGGCACATCGGGCGCGAAGATCTCCCATATGCCGGAATCCGACCGGTAGCGCATGACGTGCCGGCGGCCATCCCAGTTGTTGAAATCGCCGACGACCGAAACGCGTTGAGCATTCGGCGCCCAGACCGCGAAATGAAAGCCCTGGACCCCTTCATGCTTCAGCGGATGTGCGCCCATCTTGTCGAACAGGCGCAGATGCGTGCCCTGGCGGGCAAAGTAGTCGTCCATCGGACCGAGTACCGGGCCGAAACTATAGGGGTCGGTTACTGCCCATTCGGCATCAGCGCGCCGGGCCCGGTAACGAACCGGTTGTTGTTTGGAGAGTTTTACCTCGCCGGCGAAGAAACCCGCCGGATCGAGGCAATCGAGTTCGCCGATGACGGTGCCATCGAGCGCCGTCGCGGTCACTGCTTCTGCGCCGAGAATGAAACAGCGGGCCACAAATCCATCGTCGACCCGGTGGACGCCGAGGACGGCGAACGGATTGGAATGGGTGCCTGCGAGGATTGCAGCAATATCGTCTGCCGAAATGTCCCTCAAGCCTGTGCCGTCAGCGGGTCTCTTCGGCTTTTTCATCCAGCTCTCCAGATTTCCTTGGCATATTGACGGATCGTCCGGTCGGAGGAGAACCAGCCCATGCGTGCGGTGTTGTTGATCGTCTTCGCGTACCACTCCGACGGATTGGCCCACAGGATGTCGACTTCGCGTTGCGCCGAAGCGTAGGCATCGAAGTCGGCGGCGACCATGAACCAGTCGTGGCTATAGATGCCTTCGATCAGGCTGGCATAACGGCTGCGATCGTCCGGCGAGAAGACGCCGGAGGCGATGGCGGCAAGCGCCTGAGCGAGTTCGCGCGAGCGCTCGATGACGGCACGAGGATCGTGGCCGTCGCTGCGCAGGCTGGCGACCTCGTCTGCCTTCAGTCCGAAGATGATGATGTTGTCTTCGCCGACATTGTCGCGCATTTCGACATTGGCGCCGTCGAGCGTGCCGATGGTCAGCGCGCCGTTGAGGCCGAATTTCATGTTGCCGGTGCCCGATGCTTCCATGCCGGCGGTCGAAATCTGCTCGGAGAGGTCGGCGGCCGGAACCATGACTTCGGCGAGAGAGACATTGTAGTTCGGCACGAAGACGACCTTCAGCAGGCCGCGCACCGACGGGTCGTTGTTGATGACGCGGGCGACATCGTTGATCAGCTTGATGATGAGCTTGGCATTATGATAGCTCGGCGCCGCCTTGCCGGCGAAGAGCTTGACGCGCGGCTGCCAATCCAGCTCCGGATGCGAGCGGATCTGGTCGTAAAGAGCCACCGTCTCGATGATGTTGAGAAGCTGGCGCTTGTATTCGTGGATGCGCTTAATCTGAATATCGAACATCGCATTCGGGTCGAGCTTGATGCCCATACGGCTGGCGACGAGATTGGACAGCTGCACCTTGTTGGCGCGTTTTACCGTGGCAAATTTTTCCTGGAAGGCGCTGTCGTGAGCGAATTTATCGAGCGGCTTGAGCTTTTCGGCATCGTCGAGAAAATCGTCGCCAATGGCTTCGCGGATCAGGCCGGTCAGGCCCGGATTGCATTGCATCAGCCAGCGGCGTGGTGTGATGCCGTTGGTCTTGTTGTTGATGCGATCCGGATAGAGCTTGTGCAGGTCGGCAAAGACCGTGACCTTCATCAGGTCGGTGTGCAGTGCCGAGACGCCGTTGATGGAGTGCGAACCGACAAAGGCGAGATTGCCCATGCGCACGCGACGATCGCCGTTTTCGTCGATCAGCGAGATCGAGCGGATCTCCGTGTCGTTGAAATTGCGGGCCTTGCGGGCCTCGACGAGGATCTTCGCATTGATGGCGTAGACCAGCTGCATGTGGCGCGGCAGAAGCCGCTCGAAGAGCGGCACGGGCCAGCTTTCGAGAGCCTCGGGCAGCAGTGTATGATTGGTGTAGCCGAACGTCTCGCGGGTGATATCCCAGGCCTTGTCGAAATCGAGGCCGTGAACGTCGACCAGCAGGCGCATCATTTCGGCGACGGAAACTGCCGGATGCGTGTCGTTCAGCTGGATCGCGACCTTGTCCGCCAGATTGGTCAGGTCGTCGTACTGCTGCAGGTGACGGCGCAGAATGTCCTGCAGCGAGGCCGAGGAGAAGAAGAACTCCTGGCGCAGACGCAGTTCCTGGCCGGCAGGCGTCGCGTCGGCGGGATAGAGGACGCGCGTCAGGCTTTCAGCCTTGTTGCTTTCCCTGAGCGCACCGATGTGATCGCCGGCGTTGAAGGCATCCAGCAGGATCGGGTCGATCGGCTGTGCCGACCAGAGGCGCAGCGTATTGACGCGCTTCGCCCGCCAGCCGACGACGGGCGTATCGAATGCGGTGGCGATGACGCGCTCGGCCGGTTTCCATACATAGCGGGGCTGATCGTCATGACCGCCGACCGTTTCGACGCCACCGCCGAAGCCGATTTCGTAGGAGCTTTCCTGGCGCTCGAATTCCCAAGGGTTGCCGTGGGCGAGCCAGGTTTCCGGCAGTTCTACCTGCCAGCCATCGGCCATCTGCTGACGGAACAGGCCGTGGACGTAGCGAATGCCGTAGCCATAGGCCGGCACGTCGACGGTCGCCATGGATTCCATGAAGCAGGCGGCGAGCCTGCCAAGACCGCCATTGCCGAGCGCGGCGTCGGGCTCCAGGCCGGCGATGACGCGGATGTCGACGCCAAGCGAGGACAGGGCATCGGTGATCTCTTCCATCAGGCCGAGGTTTGAGACCGCGTCGCGCATGAGGCGTCCGATCAGAAACTCGAGCGATAGGTAGTATACCCGCTTGGCGCCGGTCTCGTAGACGCGGCGGGTCGATTCCATCCATTTGTCGATGACGCGGTCGCGTACAACGAGGATCGTGGCTGTCAACCAGTCGTGCGGCTTGGCCACTTTCGCATCCTTGCCGATGCGATAGGTCAGGCGTTCGATGATTTCTTCCGCAAGGATTTCGGGGCGGGAACTGCGCGGGGCGGGGACGGGAAGATCGGCCTTCGTCAAATTATTCATAGTATCAACTCTCGCCATTTGTGTTTTATATTCAGGGTGTTATGCCCGATTAAACCGAATTTCCTCTCCTCTTCCCTAGCAGTTTACGCACTGATGTAAAGCAGTTGCAACAAGTGAGTTGAGCAGATGCCAAAATAGCCGCCAACTGCTCTCTCCCGGCGGGAAAAGACTTGATTCCGATGATGTTTCCGGCTCTTATTCGCGCACCGTCGAAACAGAAAACCCCGCGATACTCGTATCGCGGGGTTTTCTGTTTAAAATCCATTCATGGTTGTTTGGCGTGAGGCCCGGTCACTGCGTCAGGAGCGTCATCTGTTTGGATGTCTCGGTAGCGATCGTCTTAAACGCGTTGAACAGATCCGCCGCGCTTTGAGGCGTAAAGTAGTCGGAAGCCGAGGTGGCGCAGTATTTCAGCAATGCCTGACCATTTGCAGGCGCCATAAAGGCAATTGTATATACGTGAATGCCGTTGCTGCGTGCTTTGTCGCATTGGACTTTGGTAGTCGCATCGGCATTAGCCACGTTGTTGTCGCCATCGGTCATGAAAACGATGTACATGGTGGGGTTTGCCACGCCGCTTTTCTTCTTGTGCTGTAGCTGCTCATTCGTCAGCCCTGCCGTGGTCGAAGGTTGCGTCAGCGCGCTGACTGCGGTCGTGAAAGCGGGTGCGGAATTCGTCGAGCCGCTGGAAGTCAAATTGTTGACATAAGTGGCGATCCCGCTCGTACCCCATGCCAGAGATGAAGGCGTTTGAGCGGCGTTGTTATAGGATACCGCACCGGTGCGTACATACATCATGTTCGGATCGGCGCTGTTCAGTTGCGCGGAAAGATTGGATGTCGCGATCTTCAACGATTGCATTTTGCTATAATAATTCGGTTTGGTGCCGGTGCAGGTGCCAGTCACCTGCTTGCCATATGAATTTGTCGTCGTGCAGCTGTAGGTGTACGTTGTCGTGGGTTGATCGCTATTAACCGTATCCGTGGCTTCGTCCATGGAGCCGGATCTATCCAGAACGAAATACATCGACAAGGCATTCTTCTGGGATTCGGAAGTTTTCCCGCTCGTCGAGCTGCTTGACGTGCCGACATTCAATGAGCTTTGACCGAGCAGCTTGGTCATACCGTTCGCGGTCATGGAATATGACGCGTTCACGACGACCGAATAACCGACATTGCCTGAGGAATCTGTCGTCTTTGTCACCGTCGCGGTAACGCCGGATTTAAGCGAATTCGTTGAGGTGGTGTCGCCGCCAAGATAATTCGACATCTGCCCAAGAACGAGACTGGTAGCCAGGTCCTTTGCGTTTGCCGTGGTTGCGCCACCATTGACGAGTGCTGTGGCCGTGGCGAGTGCAGCGGCGTCTGTCGCTTCCTGTAGCTGGCTGCGCGACAGCGACATGTTCGCAACATCGATTGCAACCCCGCCGCCTGCAACCAGCACCGGTATGGCCACTGCGGTCAGAATACCGAAGTTGCCGGCACTATTGCCGAGAAGTTTCTTAAATGTACGAAGTATATCCGAACCGGAGATCATCATGTCCGCCTGCTGGAGGGAGTTAAAAGCCTCAAGAACGGGCGGGACTATCGATGATAAATATGAGTCAATCGTTTAAGTGGTGGTTTTAATTTTAATAAACCGCCAGTTTGGTATCATTTTGATTGTGTCTTATACTATATTAGCTTTGTACTATATTAGTGGAATGACATCTACGGCCTGAACCGTCTTTTGGTTACCATAGCCTTTCAAGACTCCGATAACGGGGGCGACATCGGAATAGTCGCGGCCATAGCCGACGACGATGTGGTCTGTGCCGGCTGGAATATTGTTGGTCGGATCGAGCTCGATCCAGCCCGCGGTTTCTCCGCACCAGATGCGCACCCAGGCATGCATGGCGTCGGCGCCTTCGAGCCGCTCCTTACCCGGTGGCGGGATGGTGCGAAGGAAGCCGCTGACATAGCCGGCCGGAATGCCGAGGCTGCGCAACGTGAGGATCATCACATGCGAGAAATCCTGGCAGACGCCGCGCTTCAGCCGGAAGGCCTCCTTGGGCGAGGTGTCGACCGTCGTTGCCTTCGGATCGTAGGTGAAGTCCTTGTGGATCTGGGCGCAGACCGCATGGGCGATCTGCATGGTCGTCAGCTTTGTCGTCTTCCACTGCTTGCCGTAAGCGGCAATCTCGGGTGTGTCCGGCAGGCGAGGGCTGCTGCCGAGGAAATGATGCGGCGAGGCGGGATCGATCGACCAGCAATCGCTGATTTCGTCGGGCAGCTTCGCCAGCAGTGGCGAGAAGTCTGCCGCGACCGGCTGGCTTTCGACCTGAACTCGAGCCTGCATGCGGATATCCAGTTTCTGATGCGGATCACGCACCAGGATGGAGGTTGCCGGATGCTGGAAGAAATCGGTGAAGTTCGACTGTTCGTTCGGATGGGGGCTGATTTTCAGCGAGCCGGCAATCAGTCGCTGGCGATTGGCGAGCGACAGCGGCAGGAGGCGCAGAATGTGGCGCGCGCCGCTGGCCGGAACGTCGTAGATATAGCCCATATGCAGCGACAGGTCGTAGAGCATCACATCATCCGAGATAGGTGCGGGCGAGCAGATCGGAGAGCTGCTCCAACTCTCGTTCCAGCCGCTGATAGACCTCTCCGTTCATCGTCTCCGGCGTCATGACGGCGAGGCCCGAGTGCAAGCGCATGGCTTCCCGATAGAAGGGCGACATCTGACCGTTAACGAAGGCGTTCGGAAGTTGCTCTACCTCGTGGCGGATCTCGTTCACCTGGAAGAGGATCGAGCGTGGGTTGAGAGGATCAAGCGCCAGAAGATCGGTCACTGTCAGGCGAGCGGTGTTGACGTTGTAACGGCGTCGATGGGTCATGACGCTGTCGCCGATTTCGAGCAGCATATCGAGCGCGCCATCGGGCGCATCGGGGCCGGACATGTGGCCGAGCAGACGCGTCATGTGCAGGCCGCGCTCGATATAGCGGCCGAGCGACAGGAAGCGCCAGCCGGTGAAGCGATACATGTTCTCGTGGACGAGGCCGGCAAAGCCTGCGAGCTTGCGCAGCAGGACGGTCATGGCATGGCTGGCGTCGTCGCCGTGCCTGACATTTTCCTTGAAGCGGCGAGCGGTCTTGGCAAGGTCGGTCAATGCCAGCCAGCCGTCCGGAGAGAAACGATCGCGGATATTGCTGGCCGAATAGACGGCGCTGTCGATGTTGCGCAGCAGGCTTTCCGGCACCGCCTTGCCGATGTCGATGTCGATGCCGGCGAGATAGGCGCTGACATTGGCGAGCAGCGGCTGATCCGGATCGGCAGCTTCAGCAAAACGCCCGTGCCAGGCGCGCAGAATGCGCAGCGCCCCTTCGGCACGCTCGATATAGCGGCCGAGCCAGAAAAGGTTGTCGGCGGCACGGCTCGGCAGGCTACCCGGCATGTTGCGGGTGAAGCTTTCTTCCGTCGGCAGCAGCGTGTGTGCTTCGACGGGCTTATCGGAAACGATCCAGACGTCGGCTGCCGAGCCGCCCGACTGCATGGCAATGGCGGCGACATCGTCGCCGCTGCCGATGCGGGCAAAGCCGCCGGGCATGATCTGCCAGCCGTTTTCCGTGCGGGCGGCGAAGACGCGCAGGCTCATCGGCCGCGGTATCAGCTTGCCATTGACCCAGGCCGGCGTTGTCGAAAGGGTGACGACCTCCTGTCCGACCAACTTGTGACCTTCGGTCGCCAGCCAGTCAGCAATCGAATCGCGGGCGGTGCTGCGCAGTGTTGAACCGAGCACCGATTGGCCGTTGTCGTCGAAGAAGGGCATGCAGGAATAGGCCGGCCCGATGACCATCTTCTCGATGTTGGCCGCGACATGCTCGCGCTCGCTCTTCTGGCCGCACCACCAGGTCGCGATTGACGGCAGCTTCAGTTCCTCGCCGCGCAGATGCCGACAGATGGTCGGCATGAAGGCGAGCAGGGCGCGGGTTTCCAGAATGCCGGAGCCGAGCGCGTTGACGATGCTGACGGTCTGTGCCCGCAGCGCCTCGACCATGCCCGGCGTGCCGATATGAGAGTGCTGGTTCAGCTCAAGCGGGTCGGCATAGGACGCGTCGAGGCGGCGCCAGAGCACGCTGATCGGCCGCAAGCCGGCGACCGTGCGAACCATCAGCTGGTCGTTGACGACCGTGATGTCCTCGCCTTCCAGCAGCATGAAGCCAAGATAGCGGGCGATATAGGCGTGTTCGTAATAGGTCTCGTTGGCCGGTCCCGGGGTTAAAACCGCGACACGTCCTTCGCCGCCGCGTTTGCCACCGAGCAGCGCGTCGCGAAAGGCGCCGAAGAAGGAGGCGAGGCGATGAACCTTGGTTTCTGCATAGATATCGGAGAAGGCACGTGTGGTGGCGACGCGCGTTTCGAGCGCAAAGCCGGCGCCGGACGGCGCCTGGGCACGGTCGGCCAGCACCCACCAGTTACCATCGGGACCGCGGCCGATTTCGAAGGCGAGAAAGTGCAGATAATGGCCGTTCGCCGGTTTCACGCCAGCGAGCGGGCGCAGGAATTCCGGATTGCCGGCGATCAGGGCAGGCGGTAGCAGGCCTTCGTTCACCAGACGACTGTCGCCGTAAATGTCGGCGATGACGTCTTCCAGCAGATCGGCGCGCTGGCGCAGACCTTCGGAGAGGCTTTGCCATTCGCGCTCGTCGATCAGAACAGGGATATGCGAGATCGGCCAGTTGCGCTCGCTGACGCCTGCAGCGCCATAGGCCCGATAGAAAACGCCGGCATCGCGCAGATAGCGGTCGGCGCGGGCAAAGCGTTCGGTCAATTCCTGTTCCGACATACGGCTCAGTGCCGATAGCAGATTCTGCCAGACCGGCCGCACCGCACCGGTGTTATCGACCATTTCGTCGGCAACGCCGGCCAGCGCGCTATAGGCAAAGGCCGGATCGTTGCCGATTCCAGCCTTCACGTCGTCGCGCTTTTCCGCCGCCGGTTTTCTAGCCATCTACAGTTCCGTCTCAAATTCCTGCCGGCCGCCGAAGATCGAGCGTCAGCGGGAATTCCACCGATGCGGTCTCAGGTCTCAGGGCATAGCCGCCTGCTGTATGCCCCCAAGGCTCGAAACGCGCAAGACGCCGTGCTTCCGCCTCGTTGCCGTTGATCGGGAAGGTGTCATAGTTTCGGCCGCCCGGATGAGCAACATGGTAGATGCATCCGCCGATGGAGCGGCGCGACCATGTATCGTAGATATCGAAGGTCAGCGGCGTGTCGATGGGGAGGACGGGATGCAGGCCGGAAGCGGGATGCCATGCCTTGTAGCGCACGCCGGCGACGGCGACGCCGGCCATTCCCGTCGCCGTCAGCGGCACAGGCCGACCGTTGCAGGCAATTGTGTAGCGGGAAGGATTGGCCGTTTCGAGCCGCACCTGTAGGCGCTCTACCGATGAATCGACATAGCGTACGGTGCCGCCGATGACACCTTCTTCACCGAGCACATGCCACGGTTCCAGCGCCTGGCGCAGTTCCAGCTTGCTGCCCTCGTATTCCACTTCGCCGCAGAAGGGGAAGCGGAATTCGAGCTGCGCCTGGAACCATTCCGGCCGGAGATCGAAGCCGCTTTCACGGAGATCGGCGAGCACGTCGAGGAAATCCTGCCAGATATAATGCGGCAGCATGAAGCGGTCGTGCAGTGTCGTGCCCCAGCGGACGAACCTGCCGTCGATGGGGTTGCGCCAGAAGCGGGCGATCAGCGCGCGCACCAGCAATTGCTGTGCAAGGCTCATGCGGGCATTCGGCGGCATCTCGAAGCCGCGGAATTCGACGAGGCCGAGCCGCCCCGTCGGTCCATCCGGCGAAAACAGCTTGTCGATGCAGATTTCCGAGCGGTGGGTGTTGCCCGTCACGTCGGTCAGGAGATTGCGGAAAAGCCGATCCACAAGCCATGGCAGCGGCTGCAAGCCTTGGCCCGGTGCCGGCACCTGGGCAAGGGCGATTTCCAGCTCATAGAGGCTGTCGTGACGGGCTTCGTCGATACGCGGCGCCTGGCTGGTCGGCCCGATGAACATGCCGGAAAACAGATAGGAGAGCGAGGGATGGCGCTGCCAATGCAGCACAAGGCTCTTCAACAGGTCGGGGCGGCGAAGGAATGGGCTGTCGTTCGGATTGGCTCCGCCGACGACGACATGATTGCCGCCTCCGGTGCCGGTGTGACGTCCATCGATCAGGAACTTGTCCGTGCCGAGACGTGTTTGTCGCGCTTCCTCATAAACCGCAGTCGTGATGTCGACGCAGTCCTGCCAGTTGGATGCAGGGTGGACATTGACTTCGATCACGCCCGGGTCCGGCGCGACGCGAATGACGTTGATGCGTTCGTCCTGCGGCGGCGAATAGCCCTCGATATGAACCGGCAGCCCAAGTTCTGCCGCGGCATTCTCGGCCGCTGCCAGCAGCTCGAGATAATGTTCGATCTTTTCCACCGGAGGCATGAAGACGCAGAGCCGACCGTCACGCGGTTCGACAGAGATGGCGGTGCGAACGGCGCCACCGATTTCGCCGAGCGTCTGTTCGACCCGCGATTGCGCGCTATCGTCCGACTGGAAGGAAGCTTCCGGCATGGCGCGGCCGGCGGGCAGGATGACGTCAGGCAGAGGCGTGCGCGGAATGGAGGGATCGGCCGTGTGGATATAGGGGTAATGCGACGGCGGCACATAGGGGAGCGTGCCAAGCGGCAGGCGATAGCCGACCGGTGAATCGCCCGGCACAAGGAAAATCTTGCCACGACGCGTGCGCCACTTTTCACTGACCCAGCGTGTCGTGCCTGCGCGCGCGTTCCATGCCTGTACGGGCAATATGTAGCCGGTCGGGTTTGTCAGGCCACGCTCGAAGACGCGGGCGATGCGGCTGCGCTCCTCCGGATCCTTGAGCTTCGAATTAGAGGGATCGACGTTCTCGGGCAGGCTGCCTTCCTTGACGATCCATTCAGCCGGATCTTCGTAAGCCGGTTGCACCATGTCGGGCTCGATCGCCAGTTCCTTGGCAATCGCATTCAGAAGCTTGCCGGCGCTCTCCGAGTCTGCGCCGGTCCTTGCCGTTTCTTCGGCGATCAGTGCGGGGTTCTGCCAAATCGGCCTGCCGTCCTTGCGCCAGTACAGCGAGAAGGTCCAGCGGGGCAGGCTTTCGCCGGGATACCATTTGCCCTGGCCGTAATGCAGGAAGCCGCCGGGCGCGAAACGCTCGCGCAGGCGTCGGATCAACTGATCGGCAAGGTCACGCTTGGTCGGACCGACGGCTGCCGTGTTCCATTCTTCCGACTGAAAATCGTCGATCGAGATGAAGGTCGGCTCGCCGCCCATCGTCAGGCGTACGTCGTCCTGCTTGAGGACGGCATCGACTTTTTCTCCAAGCGCGTTCAACGCATCCCAGCTTTCGTCGGAGAAGGGCTTGGTGATGCGCGGATGTTCGGCGACGCGGGTCACCGTCATCGCGAAGTCGAACTCGGTGCTTGCCTCGCCGAAGTAGCCGCCGGAGATCGGGGCGGCGTTGCGATAATGCGGCGTGGCGGCAAGCGGAATGTGGCTCTCGCCGGTGAGTAGTCCCGAGGTGGGATCAAGACCGACCCAGCCGGCGCCGGGAAGATAGACTTCCGCCCAGGCATGCAGATCCGTGAAGTCGACTTCGGTGCCGGACGGGCCGTCGAGCGCTTTCAGGTCAGGTGTGAGCTGGATGAGGTAGCCGGAGACGAAGCGGGCGGCGAGACCGAGGTGGCGCAGCACCTGCACCAGCAGCCAGCTGGTGTCGCGGCAGGAACCCTTAGCCTTTTCGAGCGTCTCCTCTGGTGTCTGCACGCCGGCTTCCATGCGGATGACGTAGCCGATCTCCTGCTGCAGCCTTGCATTGATGCCGACGATCATATCGACGGTCGGCTGTTCGGAGCGGTCGAGCGTGTCGAGGAAGGCCTGGAGCCGCGGCCCGGTTTCTTCCGGCGTCATATAGATCGACAGATCCTCGCGGATCGTCTCCGGATAGGCGAAGGGCCATTTGGTGGCTTCCTCTTCGACGAAAAAGTCGAAGGGATTGTAAACGGTCATATCGGCAATGAGATCGACCTCGATCTTCAACTCTGTGACCGGATCGGGAAAGACGAAACGGGCGAGGTAGTTGCCGTAGGGATCTTGTTGCAGATTGACGAAGTGATTTGACGGCGTGACCTTCAGCGAATGGCTCAGTACACGCGTTTTGGAATGCGAGGCGGGTTTCAGGCGGATGATCTGTGGGCCGAGGCGGACCGGATTGTCGTATGTGTAGTGGGTGAGATGGTAGATGCTTGCCGTGATAGCCATACGTCTCTTTGCCTAGCCCGCATCATTATGCGGTGATTGCTATTCCCGAAGGCAGTGTGTGCAATGCAGCGAGAGAAAGCAAGACGTCTTGGCGGTTGGGGGAAGTCTTGCAGTGTCCGGGCAAAATAAAACGGCGAGCTTTTGCCCGCCGCTCGAGAATCTTTATTCCACTGGTTGCAATCAGCTTCTGCCGAACTCGTCGACGAGGCGGATGATATCGTCTTCGCCGAGATACGAGCCGGTCTGTACTTCGATCAGTTCCAGCAGGATCTTGCCGGGATTTGCCAGACGATGCACTTCGCCGAGCGGGATATAGACCGACTCGTTTTCGCGCAGCATCTGCACGTTTTCGCCGACCGTCACCTCCGCCGTACCCTTGACGACGATCCAGTGTTCGGAGCGATGGTGATGTTTCTGCAGCGACAGTTTCTTGCCGGGCAGCACGAAGATGCGCTTGACCTGGAAGCGGTCGCCATTGAGCACCGACGTATAGCCGCCCCATGGGCGATAGGATGTCGGATGCGTTTCGGTGAGTTTCGCCGTCTTCTTCTCGCTCGCTAGCAGTTTGACGAGTTTGCCGACTTCCTGGCTGTCCTTGAGGCGACCGACATAGACGGCGTCTTCGCTGGCGACCACGGCAACGTCCTCAAGCCCCTGCACGGCGACGTGCAGGCTATGGCTCATGACGAGCGAGTTCTTGGTGTTGACCAGCGTCGTGGCGCCGGTCGTCACGTTGCCGCTTTCGTCACGATTGCCGACTTTCCAGACCGAATCCCAGCTGCCGAGATCGGACCAGATGAAGGGGGAGGGAACAACGGCCGCGTTGGCCGTCTTTTCCATCAGAGCGTAGTCGATGGAAATATCCGGGCTCTTGGAGAAGTGATCCGCATCGAGGCGGGTGAAATCGAGGTCGCGTGTCGATTTGGAAACGGCCTTGCTTGCCGCCTTTTCGACCTCGGGGGCGAATTCCTTCATCTCGGTTACGAGCTGGGCGGCGGAGAACATGAACATTCCCGAATTCCAGTAGAAGTTGCCGCTGGCGACCATCTCCTTCGCCTTTTCCAGCGCCGGCTTTTCGACAAAGCGCTTGACGGCGTGAGCACCGCTCGGGAGGGCCTTGCCGCTTTCGATATAGCCATAGCCGGTCGCGGGTTCGGTCGGCGTAATGCCGAAGGTGACGAGCTTGCCCTGCAGTGCCGTATCACGCGCCTGGCGCACGCAATCATAGTAGGTCGTGGTGGCGTCGATCTCATAGTCGGAGCCGAGGACGTGCATGATCGCGTCCTTGCCGAAAAGTTCGGTCACGAGCGCTGCGGCGGCGGCAACGGCGGCGGCTGTGTTGCGGGCGACCGGCTCCAGCAAGATCGCGGCCAGCTTCAGATCCAGTTCGCGGGCCTGTTCGGCGACGAGGAAGCGGAATTCCTCGTTGGTCAGAACGATCGGCGCTTCATAAAGCTCGGCATCCGCGACGCGTTCCAGCGTGTTCTGAAACAGCGTCCTGTCGCCGATGAACTGGATGAACTGCTTCGGTGCGGAAGCGCGCGACAGCGGCCAAAGCCGTGTGCCCTTGCCGCCTGCCATGATCACCGGAACGATTTTGGCTGCCATGCTCTGCCTCCCCTGGACGCTTCATTCTGAAACTGCTTGCGAAAATACACAATCAATACTCTATGGGTTACGTTTTGCGGGCAACTTCAATCGCGATTGCGTTATTTTTTTATGAAACGCCGACGTCAATATTTCGGGATGGCAAATATTCCGGGCGCCGATGCAGAGGTTTCAACGGTTTTTGGCTGAGAGCGTCGGAAAAAGAATGGGCGAGCGCCGCAAAAGCAACGCTCGCCCATGATCAAGATGTGCTCGCAGGCGCGAAGCCCACGATTATTTGGTTTGGCGCCCGAAGCGCCTCGCAATCTCCAGAATTCGCTACTTGCGCTTTAGCTCTTACGCATTGGCGCAGCCGCAGAACGGCCGCGCCCTCTTGCGCCACATGCTTCAGGCTTCCGCCCGGTCGCGTTGCTCATCATGCGCAGCGGCATGGGTAAGACCGTTGCGCTTGTTGTAGCGGATCGACGACCAGAGCGAGATACCGATCAGGGTCGCGCCGCCGAGGCCGGTGATGACTTCGGGGATATGCGTCAACGTCTGCACATACATGATCACCGAAAGGATCAGGATGGCATAGAAGGCGCCATGCTCGAGGTAGCGGTAATGGGCAAGCGTGCCCTTTTCCACCAGCATGATCGTCATGGAGCGAACATACATCGCACCGATGCCGAGGCCGATGGCGATGATGAACAGGTTCTGCGTCAGGGCAAAAGCGCCGATCACGCCGTCGAAGGAGAAGCTCGCATCGAGGACTTCGAGATAGAGGAAAGCACCGAAGCCGCCTTTTGCCGCCGCGGACATCGTCTTTTGCGAGGCGTCCAGGAAGCCTGCCAGCACCTCGACAAGCAGGAAGGTCAACAGGCCATAGATCGAGGCATGCAGGAAGGTCGTCGCATCGTCGCCGTCGAGAATGTAGGTGAAGGCGAGGACAATAACGAGCACGAAAGCGATTTCAACGCCTTTGACCGTGGCGTAATGCGCCATGCGCTTTTCAATGAAGCTGATCCAGTGAACATCCTTCTCGTGGTTGAAGAAGTAGGTCAGGCCGACCATCATCAGGAAGGTGCCGCCGAAGGCCGCGATCGGAAGATGTGCGGCCCGCATGATCTCGCCATACTGCTCCGGCTTGGTCGCGGCGAGCTTCAGCGCTTCCCAGGGATCGATCCACGCGGCGATGGCAACGATTGCCAGCGGAAAGACGATGCGCATGCCGAAGACGGCAATGATGATGCCCCATGTCAGGAAGCGATGCTGCCAGACGGGGGTCATTTCCTTCAGCTTGTTGGCATTGACGATGGCGTTATCGAAGGAAAGCGAAATTTCGAGCACGGCCAGAACCGAGCATATGAAGAAGGCCGTCGCTAGGCCGCCAAACGTACCTGTGGTGTTCCAGCCTAAAAAGGCCCCAAGGGCAAGGCCGCCGATGGTGACGGCGAAAGCCCAGCCGAAATAGCTGAGCATGGATTTGGAAGCGGTGGGTGGCGTCATCGACGCACCTCGCCGCGGAGGAGGTTGAATCCCGAAAAAGCGCGCAGCCACATACCGTAGACGGCATGCGGGTGAGGCATGGTCAAGCTGTTCATGGAAAAAGTCCGCCGGCTCATCTGCAGGCGGTACCGACATCGCGAGAGCGCCGTAAAAACTCTCGCCAGAGGGGCCCGGCACCATAGTTCAATCCATCGCCGATGTCAGGGAGGCGTGGAGATTGATATAAGGTAGTGAAGTCATAGCGGACGTCAAGAGCCAGGGGTTGAAATCCTGCCCGAGGCACCACTTCCAAATTCGACAATGTGGGGAACCAAACGGGAAGGGTGGCGTTTGACCATCAGGCTTGTTTGTGCTGCCCGTCTTGCCTGGATGACTGAGACCGATAGGAGAACTTCCCATGAGCCCTAATCCCATTCATCATAAAGCGCAGGAAAAGAAGCCGGAGTTGACCGAACGGCAGAAGAAGGCACGATCGAATACCCTTCGTCAGGCGCAGGTGCTGCCGCCGCACCAAGTCGATCTCACCCTGCATCCGGTAACGCATGAGGACGTCCATGTGCCGGCCCATGTCAACGGTGCGGACCTGTCGCGTGAGGCGCCGGCCGACGCCAATCATGGACATAGGCCGAAAAGCGGTTCGCGACATTGATGCGGCCGCGAACCATCCAATGATCCGTGCCTATTTGTGGCGAGGGGTCTTGCCGTCTGACGTGAAGCTGCCATTGAAGCTCATCTCGGGCGATTTGGCCGAGCATTGGATGGCGATCGCCTTGCCCTCGTAGGGGTTTGCGAAAGTGCAGGTGCCCTTGGCTTCGACCTGGCCCGACATCTTGTTGCCGGCTCCCGTCGAGATAACGTCGATCGGCAATTGTGCGGTGCCCTTCTGGCTGCCGGGCTTGATGCCTTTGCCATTGCCGCGGAAGCCCAGCATTTTGCCGCCGGAGGTGAAAATGAAGGTCACGGAGCCATCAGGTGCGGTCACGCTGGCGAGTTCCGCCTTGCAGCCTTTGGAGGCGTCGAGCTTGCCAACCACGAGTTTGGAGCATTTTCCAGTGACGACGGTGACGCCCTGTGTCGGAAAATTCTCTACGGGCGCAGCCGCGGCCGATGTGGCGACCAGCGCCGTCAATCCAAAAGCAATGCATGCGAATCGCATAAGAGGGGCTCCTTTCAAGCCCCTGCAAGTTCGCCGATCAAAATGTGGCAGTCAACCCGAAGCCTTCATGGGGTTCGGACGTCATTCCGGAACGAGCGAGCCGATCAAGTGCAGCAATGCATTCTGCCTGTTGCCGCCGCCGGCCAGAAATTCATAGAGGGTCATGGTTTTTTCACTGCCGCCATCGACCGTAAAATCGGCCTCACGGATGACGAAGACCTCGCCGCTTTCCGTGTCCCGGGCAAGATGGAAATGATACTCGTCTCCATTTGGCTTGTGGTTTTTGTAGAAGTGCCGCTTTACGACCGTCATCTCGTCCTCCCGTATGACCAATGCCCTGATATGACAGTAGGATGACGGCGCGCTTGGAAGTCAAGCGGCTTGTGGCGGGAAGTTATGTCGCAGGGTCACCAGGGCCGGATCGCGGCGAACATCAGCATGTGATTGGATATCGGCGAAAAGGCGATTATTCTAAATCCTGCGCTCGAATATTCGAGCCGCTACAAGCGGGAGATCGAAGCTCATGAAAATGATGTTGGCTTTGGGTGCGATATTGAGTCTGGCATGCGTCTCAGCCGGCGAGGCGCCTTCGAATTATCAGTCCTATCATGGTGCCGTGCGCGTCGACAGCGATCCGGTGTTGCTGGCGAAATATGGCAGAGCCCTCAATCATTGCGAACCTGAGGCCTACTCCTGGCGGCGAGGCTCGCCGGATCCGGAGAGCACGCTTTACTGGCTGGCGCTGAGAAACTGCCTCTATCGCCAAGGGTTCCTGGATAGGGGCGCCTACGCCTATCCGACGACGACATTGGGACTTCGGCATATTCTGGAGCAATAATCCGCAGGGATCTATCGCTGCCGCTAGCGCATAGCTGCCGGACGAACAAGGGTTCGGCAGCAGATCGGCGCATTGCGGGAACCTGAAACTGAAAAGGCCTTTCGATTTCTCGAAAGGCCTTTTCAGCGAATTAGGATGGTGGGCGTGACAGGGATTGAACCTGTGACCCCTACGATGTCAACGTAGTGCTCTCCCGCTGAGCTACACGCCCATCCGATGGCGGCGCATAGATCACAAAACCCCGGGTGCCGTCAATAGGCTTTTTTTCGGTTTTGTGACGAGGCCGCCGGAAGCCTTACGCGGCAAGGAGTTTGTTGACTTCATCGACCAGCTCGCGAAGGTGGAAAGGCTTGGAAAGGACCTTCGCATCCTTCGGTGCCTTCGAATCAGGGTTCAGTGCCACTGCGGCAAAACCGGTGATGAACATCACTTTCAGATCCGGATCGAGTTCGGTGGCGCGCCGCGCCAGCTCGATGCCGTCCATCTCCGGCATGACGATATCCGTCAAAAGCAGCGAGAACGGCTCTTCGCGCAGCCGGTCGTAGGCGCTTGCTCCATTGTCAAAGGACAAGACCTTGTAGCCGGCTTTTTCGAGCGCCTTCACAAGGAAGCGACGCATGTCGTTGTCATCTTCGGCAAGAAGTATCTTCTGGGTCATCATCTCTATCGCTAATCAATATTGTCTTGTTGGCACGTCCAGGGTTTAGGTTAGCGCTCCGCCGTAAACAAGCCGTGAATGGTGAGCCATAACGCGCTCATCCGGCATTTGTTCGAGGCATAAGCACATCCTACGAAAACGTTTCAGGTTTTCGCTGAGCGCACATCGGGAGATTTCGATTTCGGCGCTTTGGATTAAGGCCATTTCGGTCAAGTTACTATGGACTTGCCGTCATGCAACTGGCAACATGACAACTGCGACAAGTTGTTGACATGGTAAAGACGTTGATGTCCGCGGAAATGCGTAGTTACGAGATTTACGAGGTATTGGAGCCCGCCTCCCAGACGATACCGTTTGTCTATAGCTCGCCGCATAGCGGCCGCATCTATCCTCCTGATTTCGTCGCTCAATCCCGCCTGCAGGGCATTGCCATCCGCCGCTCGGAAGATCACTATGTCGACGAGCTTTTTTCCGCGGCAAGCTCTCTCGGTGCACCGCTGCTGCTCGCCAATTTTCCGCGCGCCTATATCGATGTGAACCGCGAGCCCTATGAGCTCGATCCGCGCATGTTCGACGGCGCCCTGCCGCCCTATGCGAATATCAATTCGCTGCGGGTCGCCGGAGGGCTCGGCACGATCCCGCGAATCGTTGCCGAGAATATGGAGATCTATGCGCGTCGCGTGCCTGTAGAGGATGCGCTTCAGCGAATCGAAACGATCTACAAGCCCTATCACGCGACCCTTCGGCGGCTGATTGCGCGCACGCATGTCAAATTTGGTTTCGGCGTGCTGGTCGATTGTCATTCCATGCCGGGCAATATCCGAATCGCTGGCAGCAATATCCGGCCGGATTTCATTCTCGGCGATCGCTATGGCACCAGTGCCTCGGCTGAGCTGTCACGCGCGGCCATGCAGATTCTTGAAGAGCTGGGTTTCAACGCGGTGCGCAACAAGCCCTATGCTGGCGGTTTCATCACCGAGCACTATGGTCGTCCATCACGCGGGCTGCACGCGCTGCAGATCGAGGTCAACCGCTCGCTCTATGTCGACGAGACGACGCTGGAGAAACGCCCGGATTTCGATCAGATCGCCGCAGCTATCACGCTCTTTATGAAGCGCATTGCCGAACATGTGGAATCCTACACAGGCGATCCCGCGCTGGCCGCGGAATAGGATCGATTTCCGTATTTCATTCTGAACATTTGGGATGTTCTCGCGTCTCCGCGACCGGCAATCCTGCTTATGCGGGCGTCGTCGCGCTTCTTGCCGGTTGGTCATCTGGCAATGCGCAAAAAGAACCGCGCTCGTGGCGCGGTTAAGTCTAGGGAGGAAACACCCAGGAAGGGCATTTACAGTCAGAAGACTGTAGCTGGATAATGCTGCTGCACTGCACAAATGTCAAGCATTTTGTTGCATTGCAAAATATTTAGGCAATTTGGAAAATCCTGCCTGATTCGCAGGCATTCTGCGCGCTGCGTCATCATGCGGTTTGCTTCGTGGCGCTTATGCGCTATGACATCGCCATCCCGCCACGCACCTGGATTGACCATGCTCCCCGATCGCTCGTTCTTCTATCGACTGGCCGAAGCGGCCAAGGCCGAAACCCTGCCGCGCTTCAGAGCTGGCGTTGACGTGGTCAACAAGGAAGCCAAGGGCTTCGATCCGGTGACCGAAGGCGACCGCGCCGCAGAAGTGGCGATTCGCGCGCTGATCGAATCAGAGTTTCCCGATCACGGCATTCTCGGCGAAGAGCATGGTAGCGTCGGGCTCGACCGCGAGCATGTCTGGGTGATCGACCCGATCGACGGCACGCGCGCATTCATCTCCGGCGTTCCGGTGTGGGGCACGCTGATCGGCTTGCAGAAGAACGGTCGCGCCGTCATGGGCCTTATCGATCAGCCTTTCACCGGCGAGCGCTATTTCGCCGATGGCAATGGGTCCACCTATTCCGGTCCGGACGGCGAAAAAAAGCTGCAGGTTCGCGATTGCGGCGACCTCTCGAACACTATTCTCTTCACCACGTCACCGCATCTGTTCGTCGGCGAGGAGCTTGCCAAGTATCGCGAAATCGAGAGCCAGGTGCGTCTCTTCCGTTACGGCACCGATTGCTATGCCTATGCGTTGCTGGCGGCCGGCCATGTCGATCTCGTCATCGAGAATTCGCTGAAGCCCTACGATGTCGGCGGTATCATTCCGGTCATCGAGCAGGCCGGCGGCATCATCACGACATGGGATGGCGGCCGTCCGGAGATGGGCGGTTCGATCATCGCGGCCGGCAGCCGTGCTGTCTATGAGCAGGCTCGGGCTATTCTGGCTCGCTAGAGCATTTCCAGGAAAAGCGCGCAGCGGTTTTCCGTCCGGAATGCGTAAAGAACCAGGAAGATGGAGCGTGTCCGCGATTCAAAGCGGAGCGGAAACGCTCTCTGACCTCAATCCGTGCATGGCTTATCGGGCGATTTGTGAAAGACGGGTCGCTTAAGCCCCTGCTTCCACTTCATAAGCATTCGCCACCGCGTCGCTGCCGGGAATGAAAGCATGGATAGCGGCGAGCGCCTGGTTTCGGTAGATATCCCGCTCCTGCAGGATTTCATGCTTGGACCCGTGAACGGGCACGAGTTGTGCGGCCCGAAAGTAACGCGACAGCCGTTCCTGATTGGCATAGGGCACCACGCCGTCTCGCGTCGGTGCGATCAGAACGGTCGGAATGGGGATGGAGAACAGGTGTTCGGGCCTGTTGACAAGCTCGATTGTCCGCAAGGCCTGCGAGAGCCAGCGCGCCGTCGGCGGCCCCAGGCAGAGCTGCGGATAGGTCGCACCGATACCGATATTGCGCCGATAGCGCTGCTCGTCCGTCGTCAGCGGATTTTCGGCGAACGGCTTTTCCTTGAATTTCTTGCTGAACTGCATGCGGCCAAGTCCGATACTGCTGGCCGTACTGGACAGAAAGCGGATGAGGTTGGGGGAGGCGCCATGACCCATCAGGCCGATAAAGGGCGCGGACAGCACCATGCGCTCGATGCGGCTTCCGAGCCTGGGGGCGGCGGACAAAGCGATCAGGCCGCCTGTCGAATGCGCAAGCAGAAAGAAGGGAAGGCGCGTATCCGGCAGGACGATTGTGTCCAGGAAAGCCGTGAGATCGCGCTCGTAGTCGGAAAACCGGCGGACATGGCCGCGCAACGGATCCTTCAGCAACCGCTCCGATCCACCCTGACCGCGCAGATCGAAGGTTGCAACCCAAAGGCCCTTGGCCGTGAGATCGCGGATCGTCTCGAAATACTTCTCCATGAATTCGTTGCGGCCCTGCAGCAACACCACCGTCCCGCGGGCAATCGGCTGCTCGCACCGGAAAACGGCATAGCGCAGTTTGCGCCCGTCGAAGCTCTCGAAGAACCCTTCGGTGCGGTTTTCCGGCACTGGATTGTCTGCCGTGGAATAGAGGACCGAATCCATCGCGATGTCGCGCCTCGCTTGAGAAATGGCTTGTTCTAAGGGGATAGCTCAGGCGGAACGAATTGCAACAGGTTTGTGGCTTTTCTCGGCATGAGGCTTCGCCGGCGCTCTTTGGGGGACGGGCCGCGAGATTGTCCTTTTCAAGATTTCGGCACTGCACCGCGCCGTTCGAGTGCGGTCTTGCGGATGATTTCGGCGATCTCCGGGCTGCTGCTCGACAGCATCTGGAAATCCGAGGAATAGAGCGACAGCAGCGAGACTTCGGTCGTGGCGCTGACGGTTGCAGAGCGGGGTTCGCCGGTGATCAGCGCCATCTCGCCGAAGAAACTTCCGGAGCCGAGTTCCACCGGGTTCGGGGTGGCGACGCTGACGCGGCCTTCGACGATGAAGAACATCTGGTCGCCGGCCTCACCCTTGCGGCAGATGATGCCGCCGGCTGGCACGACGCGAGGTCTCAGCGCGCGCACGATTTCGATGAGCGCTCCCGAGCCAAGTTTCTGGAACAGCGGCACGGCTGCGACCAGCTGCCAGTTGCGCACGAAATCCTGGCGGCGGACCTCCTCGTAGAAGCCTGTGGCGAGGATACCGGCCCAGAGTGCGAAGATGCCGATCCCGCTCATCATCACCAGTCCGGCGAGCACGCGACCGGCAAAGCTCTGGGGGATCTCATCGCCATAGCCTGTCGTCGACAGCGTGACCACCGCCCACCACATGGCCAGCGGAATGCTGCCGAACTTGTCCGGCTGAACGTCGCGCTCGATGACATAGGCCGCGAGTGCGGCGCCGAAAAGAACGATGACGAAGATCGAGGTGACGCCGATCAGGTTGCGCGCCTCCTTGGTCAAGACCCTGCCCAGGAGGCGAAAGAAGGTCGAACCGCGTAGCGGCTTCAGCAGCCAGATGGCGCAAAAAAGGCTTTGGTCGCGGCCGCGGGCGAGAAAGAATGCCGCCAGGGGGACCAGAACGGCAAGCACGTCGACAGCTATTTCCAGCGATCTGCCGCGGATGTCTCTCGCCCGCTGCATGATCAGTGTCTCGATCAATTGCAGAACATAGGCGGCCCACACGCAGACGAGCACGATCTCCAAGGTGCTTCTGGTCTGGCCGGTCATATCGGGCGTGGTGAGTGCGGCCACGGTTGCCAGACCGATTGTCGCGAGCAATGCATTCAGCGATGCGGAGATCTTCGAGAAAGAAAGTGCCGACATTCGATACCCCAGGGCAGGCCCGCCATATCACCAGCATAGGATGCCTCCGATCCCGGCGTAAAGGCCCGGCAGTTCATGCTCGGCAATCCATGTCATCAGCCGCTATCGCTGGCCGACATCCAGAGGAAAACCCTTGAAGGGCTTGATCTCCTTGAGCACGAACGTCGTTTGCATTTCCTTGATGCGCGGTAGGCGGCGAACGACGGCCATGGCGAAATCCGCGTAACTGTCGAGGTCGGCGGCAACAACCTGCAGCAAGAAATCGGCGTCACCGGCGATGCTGTAGCACGCCACGACTTCGCTCAGCTTCAAGACATCGCGCGAGAATTCCTCGGCTTCCGCTTCGCTATGGCTATCGATCTTCACCCGGATGAAAGCCAGCACGCCGAGGCCGATCTGGCGCCTGTCGAGGGTTGCCGTGTAGCCCTGGATCACGCCAGTTTCTTCCAATTGACGCACGCGCCGCCAGCATGGGGAGGTGGAGAGCCCGACTTCCGCAGAAAGCGCCTGGTTGGTCAGGCGGCCGTCCTTCTGGAGCGCTCCGAGAATTTTCAAGTCGATCTGTTCAAGCGTTGAGGGCATATCTGACCGTAATTTCCGTTAGACTAGGTAGGTTCTACCATATTCAATCAAATCCCGGCAACGAAAGGTAAGATCGTCCCCGGTATCGGAGATAACCTGATCGAGAAATCAACGTCAGCAACAGGCCTCCCATGTTTCCCGATATTCGTCTCGCCATCGTCATCAATCCAGATCTGCCGCTGGGGCTGATCGCCAACACCGCCGGCGCCATCGCAATCGGGCTGGGGGCGCGATTTCCAGCACTTGCGGCGCAGCAACTGACTGACAGGGAAGGGCGCGCCATCGACATCAGTTCGAACATGCCGGTTCCGATGTTGCAGGCCGATGCCGAGACCATCCGGTCGCTACTATTGAAGGCATTGCCGCAACAGGGCGAGCGGGCGGTCGTTGCCTTTCCGGCCTTTGCGCGCTCGCTGCACGACTACAGGGAGTATGAGGCAGCATTTCCCGACCGCGACCTCAACATGGAAGCGATCGACGGCTTGGGAATTGCAGGTCCATCGAAATGGGTGAAATCGCTGACGGGCTCGCTGAAGCTGTTGCGATAACGGCCGACGTCGCCTCGATTCCTGACGGAAAACCGCGTCACTCTTTTTGTTGAATTGATGGGTGGCCGGAAAGAAAAGGGCCGGCTCGCGGGATAGAGAGATCCGCTTCGCCGGCCGAGCAGGACTGAAGAAGAAGGGACGATACACTTCAGTCATCGGATGATGGTGTTCCGATGGTTTATTGATAGACCCGCCAGCCTGAACGGGTTCCGAACCGCTCGTTCATCTACGGTTCACGCAGCTTTCTTTGTAAAATGCGCCCTGCCGCAGAGGGGGCTTGAACTCCGGAAATGCGATCCCCATCTCTTTTTCGCGGGTGCCAAACGGGCCTGCGGAACCGTCCCGAGGCTGCCAGAAGTGGGGTCATGGGACAAAAATTGAAATCGCAATCGTCGCTCACAGGAGGACTCCATGCGTCACGTAGACTTCTCTCCCCTCTACCGTTCTACCGTCGGTTTCGACCGTCTTTTCACCATGCTCGATAGCCTTGGCCAGCCGGATCAGGCCCAGACCTATCCGCCCTACAACATCGAGCGTACGGGTGAAAATACCTATCGCATCACCATGGCCGTTGCCGGTTTCGATGAAAAGGAACTGAGCATCGAGGCTCATGCCCATGTCCTTCAGGTCAAGGGCGAAAAGAGCGAAGAGCCGGCTGAAACCAGCGAATATCTTTATCGCGGTATCGCCAAGCGTGCCTTCGAGCGTCGTTTCCAGCTCGCCGACCATGTCGAGGTCCAGGCTGCTTCGCTGAAGAATGGTTTGCTGCACATCGATTTGCTGCGCAACATTCCCGAAGCCATGAAGCCCCGCCGGATCTCCATTGAGGCTGAGCCCGTCGAAACTCCGAAGGCCATCGAGGCTCACATCAACTAACCCATGCCGGGGTGGCGGACTTAGGCCCGTCGCCCCTGATCCTCCCAAGATCAAAAAAAAGCGGCGTCCCACTGGGGCGCCGCTTTTGTTTTGGAGGTATGGGCAGGCGCTCAGGCTGCGCTGGTCGCTTCGCCCGATTTTGCTCCTGTCTGTGCCTTTGCGGCCTCGCGCCGTTTGGCTGCGTCGGCATATTTCTGGGCGAGCACGGCGCAGGTCATCAACTGGATCTGGTGGAACAGCATCAACGGTAACACGATGGCGCCGATGCTCTGGCCGGCGAAAATGACGTTGGCCATCGGCACGCCGCTTGCCAGAGATTTCTTCGAGCCACAGAAGGTGATGGTGATCTCGTCGGCCTTTGCAAAGCCGAGAGCGCGGCTGCCGAACATGGTGATGCACAGCACCATGGCGAGAAGCACCATGTTGGCGACGATGACCGTGACGATGTCGAGCACGGAGAAGGTATGCCACAGGCCTTCAACGACGGCCTCGCTGAAAGCCGAATAGACGACCATGAGGATCGAGCCGCGGTCGACCGGCATCAGAATCTTCTTCTTCGAACGAATCCAGTCACCGATCCACGGCTGCAATAGCTGTCCGGCAATGAAGGGGGCCAGCAGTTGCAGCATGATCTGCCACAGGACATCCCAGGAAAAGCCGCCGCCCTGGCCGCCGACCGAGAACAGGATGCCAACCAGCAGCGGTGTCAGGAACATGCCGAAGATGTTCGAGGCCGAAGCGGAGCAGATGGCGGCGGGCACGTTGCCGCCAGCGATGGACGTGAAGGCGATCGAGGACTGCACGGTCGAGGGCAAAACGCTCAGGAACAGCATGCCGGTATAGAGCGACACCGGCAGGATGCTGTTCGGGACGATCTGGCCCATTGCCAGTACAAGCAGCGGGAAGACGCCGAAGGTGGTCAGCAGGATGACGAGGTGCAGCCGCCAATGCAGCATGCCGGCAATGACGACATCGCGCGACAGGCGCGCACCATGCAGGAAGAACAGCAGGCCGATGGCGAAGTTGGTGGCAATGCCAAAATACTTGGCGCTCGCGCCATGTACCGGAAAGAAGGATGCCGTCAGAACGGTGAGCACCAGCAGCATGGTGAAGGTGTCTGGAAGAAAGCGGCGCATCGTGCCAATCCCAATCGCAAGTCTTGATATTAATCCTTGCAGATAGACCTATCGCGATCCACGATGCAAGGAATAACAGTTATCGTAAAATCGGATAAGCATCATGCTGGACCTCACACAATTGCGCAGTTTCGTCGCCGTCGAGCAGATGGGCAGTTTCACGCTGGCGGCGGAGCGGCTTGGTCTCGGCCAATCCACGGTCAGCCAGCATATACAGCGTTTGGAAACCGAGCTTGGCCGCAAGCTCTTGGCGCGCGACACGCATCGCGTCGTTTTGACGGGTGATGGCGAGGCGTTGCTTGGCCATGCCCGGCAGATGCTCTCGATCGAAGGCGAGGTGCGGCAGCTCTTTGCCGGCAACAGCCTGCGCGGCAGCCTGCGCCTCGGTGTCTCCGAGGATTTCGTCACCAGCCAGCTTCCCGATGTGCTGGAGGAGTTCGTTCGGTCGCACCCCTCGGTCGATCTCGAGCTGACGGTTGCGCTCAGCGGCACTCTTTATGAAATGCAGGACAATGGCGATCTCGATCTGGTGCTCGCCAAGCGCCGGCTTGGCGATGTCAGGGGAACGTTGGTCTATCGCGAGCCGCTGGTATGGCTGGCGCGCGATCCGGAGCGGATCCGCAATCTTGCAGCGCCCTTGCCGCTGATTGCCTTTCCGACACCGAGCGTCACACGGGCGGTTGCGCTGGAGGCGCTGCGCCGGCAGCAGATGCCGTGGCGGATCGTCTGCACCTGCGGCAGCCTCAGCGGCCTGACGGCGGCAGCGCGCGCGGGCATGGGGGTTCTCGTTCAGCCGAGGAGCATGGCGCCTGCGGGTTTGATGGAGATCGCGCCGGGTTGGCTGCCGGCTCTAGAGGACGTCGAGTTCGTGCTCGTGCCCCGCAAGGGCGCGGACCAGCTTTTGGTTAGAGCGCTCTCCGAGGATATTCTGGCGAAGGTCAGAGGTCCGCGATCAAGCTGACGATAGTCGGCCTGTCACGCGACGGTAAAAGCCGTCTTCGATCATGCCGCTAGGATCAGGCATTTGCCGTCACATATTTCGCCGGCGCACATTCCTCTTCATGCGGCCAAATCGTTTGGCGCAGACGATTCAGACTGACGTCAGCTTCCGGCGCTATCTTGAGTAGCGATGTACGAGCTGCGCAAGGATATCCGAGCCGATGACATATGGTGCCATCTTCATTTCCGGGCTTGTTGTCTGCGTCATGGCAATGACGATGATCGTTCACCGCGCACCGGCCGCCGATCTATCGAGCTTTGCAATGCTCGCCCATAGCAACTAAGAATTATATTTCCAGTCGTTCTTCTGAGCGCCGTCCGGCAAGAAGCCGGCTACGGCGCTCCTTTTAATCTGCCATCAGGCCAGGCAGGCGAGGAAGTTCGCGACATCGGCTTCGGTTGTCGCGAAGCTGGTCACGAGGCGGATCAGCGTTTCATCGCTGCCGACGAGTTCCGGCTGAGATTCCGGGATCGGCCATTCATAGAATTTTGCGCCCTTGTCTTCGGCTGCCTTGGCGGAGGATTTCGGTATGATTGCGAAAACCTCATTGGATACCGTTGGCCAGGCGAGGTGGGCTTTCGGAGCCTTCTCGATGCCGGCGCGCAGACGGTCGGCCATGCTGTTGGAATGGCGGGCGAGATCGAGCCAGAGACCATCCTGGAAATAACCGTCGAACTGGGCGGCGATGAAGCGCGACTTGGAGAAAAGCTGGGCGGCGCGCTTGCGGATGAATTGCATCTCCTTTGCCTTCTCGGGATCGAAGAAGACAATGGCTTCTGCGCACCAGCAGCCGTTCTTGGTGCCGCCGAAGGACAAAATGTCGACGCCGCGCTTCCATGTCATCTCGGCCGGGCTGGCGCCGAGGGCAATCAGAGCATTCGCGAAGCGCGCGCCATCCATATGCAGCGGCAGGCCGTTCTCTTTGGCGATGGCGGCGATGGCGTCGATCTCGGCGAGCGAATAAACGGTGCCGATTTCCGTCGCCTGCGTGATGGTCACGGCAGCGGCGCGACCATGATGCACGGCATCCTGCGGAAAGCGGCCAACCTTGGTGGCAAGCGCCTTGGGATCTATCTTGCCGAGCGCTCCGTCTACCGTTGCGAGGCGCGCGCCGCTGAAGAAATCAGGTGCGCCGCATTCGTCTTCGGCGACATGCGCCTCGGTATGGCAGAAGCTGATGCCTCCCGGCTTTTGAACGCTGGCAAGCGACAGCGAGTTGGCAGCCGTGCCGGTTGCGACAAAGAAGACGGCGACTTCACGCTCGAAGATCTCGCTGAATTTGGCTTCGACTTTTTGGTCGAGGTCGCTCGTGCCATAGGCCGATGCGAAGCCTCCGGACTCGGCGAGGAGACGTTCGGCGATCTTGGAATGGGCGCCGGCCCAATTGTCGGAGGCAAAGAACATGGAAATGCACCAAATAAAATGAGTGAGCTACGGGAGCGATAGATAGGGTCGGCGGGACATTACGCCAATGCAAAAACCTATCAAGAGCAAGAACTTGAAGAACCCATCACAGAAATTGATCTGCGCAATCAACAAATAAAATGATGCGCTACAGCGAAACTTTATTGCTCCATTTCTGCAGCATAGGCAATCTTCCGTCTTTCGTTGTCGAATTTTTGCCGTTTTGCTCTTGCGAAGGCACAAGCTTTCTGGCATAGAGCTGATGAATTAGGACAGGGTTGCTGTCCTATTTTGGCCGCCTAGGCCGAAGATGCGTCGAAGGGTCCTGACGATGTCGGGATTTCGAGCTATAGTTACCGGGAGCATGCCTCTGAAAGCCTTTCGGCTGCGGGCAGGGCGGCGGTGGAATAGCAAGGCGCGAACGCTGACGACAGGCTCCGCAACGGGGCCATGGTTCGCGGCCGGATCTTCACAATGCAACAGAGCTGTCGCGCGTCGGCGCCGGAAACGGACCGCGCGGGACGAAGGAGCGCCCGCGAGGCGGGCCTTACCGGAGGGAAGACGATGACGAACAGGAAGACGTTCACGAGTTTTGACCAGACCGCTGTAGCCAACGCTGCCGCGACGGCCAAAACGTCGAAACGTGCCAATCGTTCGAAGTCGGTGGGCATCCCGCCGAAACAAGGCCTGTACGATCCGCGCAACGAACACGATGCCTGCGGCGTCGGCTTCGTTGCGCACATGAAGGGTCGCAAGTCGCATCAGATCGTGCGCGACGGCCTGTTCATCCTCGAGAACCTGACGCATCGCGGTGCCGTCGGCGCGGATCCGCTGATGGGTGACGGCGCGGGCATTCTCGTGCAGATCCCCGACCGTTTCTTCCGTGAGGAGATGGCCAAGCAGGGCATCATCCTGCCGAAGGCCGGCGAATATGGCGTCGGCCATTTCTTCCTGCCGCGCGACGAGGCGCTGATCGAGCATTTCAAGACCGCGATCAAGCAGGTCGTGGTCGAGGAAGGCCAGGTTCTGCTCGGCTTCCGTGATGTGCCGGTCGACAACTCCTCGCTGTCCAAGGCACCTGAGATTGCGGCCACCGAGCCGTATCATGTGCAGGTCTTCATCGGCGCCGGCCGCGATGCCGGCACGAACGAGGAGTTCGAACGCCGGCTCTTCACCCTGCGCAAGGTGATCTCCAACCGCATCTATGCGGAATACGAGGGCGAAGAGAGCAGCTTCTATCCTGTCTCGCTGTCGAGCTCGACCATCGTCTACAAGGGCATGTTCCTCGCCTACCAGGTCGGTGCTTATTATAAGGACCTGTCCGATCCGCGGTTCGAGACGGCGGTTGCCCTCGTGCACCAGCGCTTCTCGACCAACACCTTCCCGTCGTGGAAGCTGGCGCATCCCTACCGCATGGTCGCGCATAATGGCGAAATCAACACGTTGCGCGGTAACGTCAACTGGATGGCCGCCCGTCAGGCATCGGTATCCTCGCCGCTCTTCGGTGAGGATATCTCCAAGCTCTGGCCGATCTCCTATGAAGGACAGTCGGACACGGCCTGTTTCGACAACGCGCTCGAATTCCTCGTGCGCGGTGGATATTCCATGGCGCATGCCATGATGATGCTCATCCCGGAAGCATGGGCCGGCAACCAGCTCATGGCTGCCGAGCGCAAGGCATTCTACGAGTATCATGCTGCCCTGATGGAGCCGTGGGATGGCCCGGCCGCCGTTGCCTTTACCGACGGCAAGCAGATCGGTGCGACGCTCGACCGCAACGGCCTGCGTCCGGCCCGCTATCTCGTCACCGACGACGACCGCATCATTATGGCATCCGAAGCCGGCGTTCTGCCTGTTGACGAAGAGAAGATCATCCAGAAGTGGCGCCTGCAGCCGGGCAAGATGCTGCTGATCGACATGGAAAAGGGCCGCATCATCTCAGACGACGAGGTGAAGTCGGAGCTGTCAAGCAAGCACCCCTATCGCAACTGGCTGAACCGCACGCAGCTGATCCTCGAAGACCTGAAGCCTGTTGAGCCTCGTGCGTTGCGCCGTGACGTGTCGCTGCTCGATCGCCAGCAGGCCTTCGGCTACACCACCGAGGATACCAAGCTCCTGATGTCGCCGATGGCGACGACGGGGCAGGAAGCCGTCGGCTCGATGGGCACGGATACGCCGATCTCGGCCATGTCCGACAAGGCAAAGCTGCTCTACACCTACTTCAAGCAGAACTTCGCGCAGGTGACGAACCCGCCGATCGACCCGATCCGCGAAGAACTCGTCATGAGCCTTGTTTCCTTCATCGGGCCGCGTCCGAACCTGCTCGACCACACTGGCATGGCCAACGCCAAGCGCCTGGAAGTGCGCCAGCCGATCCTGACCAACGGCGATCTGGAAAAGATCCGTTCGATCGGTCACACCGAGGACCGCTTCGACACCAAGACGCTCGACTTCACCTATGATGTCGAACGCGGTGCCGAAGGCATGCCCGAGATGCTCGACCGTCTCTGCGAACGGGCGGAAGCTGCCGTTCGCGGCGGCTACAACATCATCGTCCTCTCCGACCGCCAGATCGGCCCGGACCGCATCGCGATCCCCGCGCTGCTGGCGACGGCCGCCGTGCATCACCACCTGATCCGCAAGGGCCTGCGCACCTCGGTCGGTATCGTCGTCGAAACCGGCGAGCCGCGCGAAGTGCATCAATTCTGCCTGCTGGCGGGCTATGGCGCGGAAGCGATCAACCCTTATCTTGCCTTCGACACGCTGCTCGACATGCATCAGCGCGGCGAATTCCCGAAGGAAGTGGACGCGACCGAAGTCGTCTACCGCTACATCAAGGCGGTCGGTAAGGGCATCCTCAAGGTCATGTCGAAGATGGGCATTTCGACCTATCAGTCCTATTGCGGCGCGCAGATTTTCGATGCGATCGGCCTGCAGCAGGAACTGGTCGACAAGTACTTCTTCGGCACGGCAACGATGATCGAAGGCATCGGTCTCGAGACCATTGCCGAGGAAACCGTTGCGCGGCACAAGGCTGCTTTCGGCGGCGATCCGTTGCTGGCGAGCACGCTCGACATCGGTGGCGAATATGCCTACCGCATGCGTGGCGAAAGTCATGCCTGGACGCCTGACGCGGTGGCCGCCCTTCAGCATGCCGTGCGCGGCAATGCCGAGGACCGCTATCGCGAATTCTCCGAAATGGTCAATGATTCGGCCCTTCGTATGAACACCATCCGCGGCCTCTTCAAGATCAAGGGTGCGGAAGCGCTCGGTCGCAAGCCGATCTCGGTTGACCAGGTCGAGCCGGCCGTCGATATCGTCAAGCGCTTCTCGACGGGCGCCATGTCCTTCGGCTCGATCAGCCGCGAGGCGCACACGACGCTGGCGATCGCCATGAACCGGATCGGCGGCAAGTCGAACACCGGCGAAGGCGGCGAAGAAGCCGACCGCTACATGCCGCTCGTCGACGGTTCGCCAAATCCGGAACGTTCGGCCATCAAGCAGATCGCGTCTGGCCGCTTCGGCGTGACGACGGAGTATCTGGTCAATGCCGACGTGCTGCAGATCAAGGTTGCGCAGGGCGCGAAGCCCGGCGAAGGCGGCCAGCTGCCCGGCCATAAGGTCGACGCAACGGTTGCAAAGACCCGGCATTCGACGCCGGGTGTCGGCCTAATCTCGCCGCCGCCGCACCACGACATCTACTCGATCGAAGATCTGGCACAGCTGATCTTCGACCTGAAGAACGTCAATCCGACCTCGGACGTATCGGTCAAGCTGGTCTCGGAAGTCGGCGTCGGCACGGTTGCCGCCGGCGTCGCCAAGGCGCGCGCCGATCATATCACCGTTTCGGGCTATGATGGCGGCACCGGCGCTTCGCCGCTCACGTCGCTGAAGCACGCGGGTTCGCCATGGGAAATCGGCCTTGCCGAGACCCAGCAGACGCTGGTGCTGAACGGGCTGCGTTCGCGTATTGCCCTGCAGGTGGATGGCGGTTTGAAGACCGGTCGCGACGTCATCATCGGCGCGCTGCTCGGTGCGGACGAATTCGGCTTCGCCACCGCGCCGCTGATCGCGGCCGGCTGCATCATGATGCGCAAATGCCATCTCAACACCTGTCCGGTCGGCGTCGCCACCCAGGACCCGGTGCTGCGCAAGCGTTTCAAGGGTGCGCCTGAGCATGTCATCAACTACTTCTTCTTCGTTGCCGAAGAAGTGCGTGAGATCCTCGCCTCGCTGGGCGTTGCCAAGCTGGACGACATCATCGGCGCTTCCGAGCTTCTGGAAAAGGACGAGATGCTGGCCCATTGGAAGGCCAAGGGGCTCGACTTCAGCCGTATCTTCCACAAGGTCGATGCGCCGAAGAAAGAGACTTATTGGACGACCGTGCAGAAGCACCCGATCGACGACATTCTCGACCGCACGCTGATCGAGAAGGCGGAGCCGGCTCTGTCTTCCAAGACGCCGGTCGCTTTCGAAGTCGACATCAAGAATGTCGACCGTTCGGCCGGTGCCATGCTGTCGGGCGCGGTTGCCAAGCGCTACGGCCATCGCGGCTTGAAGGAAGACACGATCAACGTCACGCTCAAGGGGACCGCCGGCCAGTCGTTCGGCGCATTCCTGGCGCGTGGCATCACGTTCAAGCTCATCGGCGACGGCAATGACTATGTCGGCAAGGGTCTCTCGGGCGGCCGTATCATCATCCGTCCGCCGGAGAATTCGAAGATCAAGGCCGAGCATTCGATCATCGTCGGCAACACCGTGCTTTATGGTGCGACCGAAGGGGAGTGCTACTTCCGGGGTGTTGCGGGTGAGCGCTTCGCGGTCAGAAACTCCGGTGCGGTCGCCATCGTCGAAGGCGTGGGCGACCACGGCTGCGAATACATGACGGGCGGCGTCGTCGTCGTGCTCGGCGAGACCGGGCGCAACTTCGCGGCCGGCATGTCGGGCGGTGTGGCCTATGTGCTCGACGAAAAGGGTGATTTCGCCAGCCGCTGCAACATGGCCATGGTCGAACTGGAGCCGGTTCCCGAAGAGGACGAACTGTTGGAGAAGCTGCATCATCACGGCGGCGATATCATGCACAAGGGACGCGTCGACGTCTCCGATGACATGACGCGCCATGATGAAGAGCGTCTCTACCAGCTGATTTCGAACCATTTCCACTATACGGGCTCGACGCGGGCCAAGGAAATTCTCGATCACTGGGCCGATTATCGCCCGAAATTCCGCAAGGTCATGCCGGTCGAGTACCGTCGTGCGCTTGAGGAAATGGAGCGCGGTCGCATGAGCGTGGCGGCGGAGTAATCCGCTTGGGATCGCCAAGCCAGTCGAGGATTTCGCCTCGCATTGCGGTCGCCGACCAGGCGATCGCAACTGTCGAATAGCGGAATCGGATTTGAATTAAAGTGCCGGACTGGGCAACGTAGATGACCCTCAGGCACGGGAGCCGCGGCTCCTCTTTTTGAGTGAGGAAACGATAGCATGGGCAAGGTAACAGGCTTCTTGGAGATCGACCGTCAGGTCGGCAAGTATCAGCCGGCTTCGGATCGCATCCGGCATTTCCGCGAATTCACGATCCCCATGTCGGACCAGGAAGTGCAGAAACAGGCAGCGCGCTGCATGGACTGTGGCATTCCCTATTGCCACGGCCCGACCGGCTGCCCGGTGCACAACCAGATCCCGGATTGGAACGACCTCGTCTATAACAACAACTGGGAAGAGGCGATCCGCAACCTGCATTCGACCAACAACTTTCCGGAATTCACCGGCCGCGTCTGCCCCGCACCTTGCGAGGAGGCCTGCACGCTGAACCTGGAAGACGCACCGGTCGCCATCAAGACCGTCGAGCAGGCGATTGCCGACAAGGCCTATGAACTGGGCTTCATTCGTCCACAGCCGGCAACGGTGCATACGGGCAAGAAGGTTGCCGTCATCGGGTCCGGCCCTGCCGGCATGGCAGCCGCACAGCAGCTCGGCCGTGCCGGTCATGAGGTTCACCTCTACGAGCGCGAAAGCAAGCCCGGCGGCCTGCTGCGCTACGGCATTCCGGACTTCAAGATGGAGAAGAACTTCATCGATCGCCGCGTCGAGCAGATGAAGGGCGAAGGCGTCACCTTCCATTGCGGCGTCAATGTCGGTGTCGACGTCAAGATCGAACAGCTTTTGGCCGATCATGATGCGGTGCTCTATTGCGGTGGCTCGGAAACCCCGCGCGAGGCTGGCATTCCCGGCGTCGAGCTGGCCGGCGTTCATGACGCCATGCCTTATCTCGTGCAGCAGAACCGCCGTGTCGGCCGTGAAAACATCGATAGCGCCGGCTGGCCGGCCGATCCGATTCTCGCAGGCGGCAAGCACATCGTCGTCGTCGGCGGTGGCGATACGGCATCCGACTGTGTCGGCACGGCATTCCGCCAGGGCGCAGTGAAAGTCACTCAGCTCGACATTCGCCCGCAGCCGCCGGAGAAGGAAGACAAGCTCGCCGTCTGGCCGTTCTGGGCAACGAAGATGCGCACCTCTTCCTCGCAGGCCGAAGGCGCCGTTCGTGAATTCCAGGTCGCAACGCTGGAATTCATCGGCGAAGACGGCGTGTTGACCGGTGTGAAGTGCTGCGAAGTCGATGAACGCCGCAAGCCAATCGCTGGAACGGAATTCGTCATCCGTGCCGATCTTGCCTTCATTGCCATCGGCTTCCGCGGTCCCTTCACCGACAGCGTACTCAAGGAACTCGACGGCAAGCTGACGCTGAACACGGACCGCCGCGGTTCGACCAACGTCGTTGCCAACGACAAGGACTACAAGACCTCGGTCGACAAGCTCTGGACCGCCGGCGATGTTCGCCGCGGCCAGTCGCTGGTGGTCTGGGCGATCCGCGAGGGCCGCCAGGCCGCGCGTGCGATCGACGAAGCCCTGATGGGCGCGACGATTCTGCCGCGGTAAGCCTTACCGATATCGTCTGTCAATCATGCAGAAGGCCGGGCTCGCAGAGAGCCCGGCCTTCTGTGTTATCTGCTTGCGGCAATGTTCCAATTGTAGATGCAACGGTCGAGGCCGATGGCGATCTCCAGCACCGTGACGTCATGGTCGATCGCCGGGCCTTTCTTGGCTTGGCTGCGGTAACGCTGTGGGAAGTCCGTGCGCTTCGAAATGGAGCAAACCTCCATCCATTTGTCGCCATTGTCCACTTCGATATCCATCGTGACCTGCGAGTAGGCCGGCAGGCGGTCCGACGGCACGATGCTCGTCGGCAAGTGGATGACCGAGGCAATCATGCGGCGAACCGGCTCCAGGCTTGCCATATGATAGTCGTTGCCGCTATCGGCGGTGAAGGCGCATTGGAATTCGAGCTGCCAGAACTCCTTGAGCCGCACATGCTTGCTCGGTTGATCCTGTTCGCGGCGATAGGATTTGCCTGCCTGCCAGATGCAGAGAGGCAACCGTGTCTTCGAATGATTGCCGAGAAGATGTTGCATGTAGATATAGGTGGAAGGTGTCGTTTCCGGGCGGAGCACAAGTTCGGCCTCGGTTTCCGATAGTCGTTCCTGCACCCATATATCCGAATTGGAATAGGCGTCGGAGACCAGGTTTCTCGGCATCAGGGTAGGAGCTTCGACCCTGCGGATATCCCAGGCCGGGTTTGCCGATCGTAGGAAGGTTGAGACTTCGTCGGAAAAGAAGCGGATGAGGTCGTCACGCAGACGGATGTCTCGCTCTTCCCAGTGAACGAGCGAATTGACGTTATAGATATTGAGCACGTGCCATTCTCCATGGGCAACGTTGATGTTTTGGAGTGAGGGGCTTTACGTCCAGCAATGGCCGGACGTAAAGCCTCCGGTCGTCACGACTGGACGCGGAGACCTCGGCCGGAGAAAGCGCGCAAAACCGCGGCCTGCAGGCAGGTACGGTTACGATCGATTTGATCTGCGCGGTCGGTGCTCATGGCATTTTTCTATTGGCGCACGGCAGGATTGTCAAACGGCTTCGCCTTCAAGGCGTGGCGGTCGGCGTCGCAGGTAGCCGATAGTCATCCACACGACCTGCGGGGGCAGGAGCCATCTGGCCCTTGTCGACCAAGAGATCCCTTGGCGAAGCCGCAGCCGCGGCCGGTGCAGGCGAAGCGCCCAGAAGCTGCGAGCCGCCATCGAGATCGGGGTCGGAGAGGCTCATTGGCGGCGTGCTCACGATTTTCTCCGGCTCCGCGCCCGGCAGGCTCGCCTGCTGTGCGGGCAACGGGCTGCCGGTGTCGAGGCGGGTAATATCCGGGCTTGCCTGATTGCCCAGCAAACGCCGCGCCGATTTCTCGACATAGAAGGCGATCTTGCGCTTGCCGGCAGCCGTCATGTTGACGCCGTCGGCGGTTCTGAGACGCACCTGCTGGCCGTTGATATCGGAGCCGGTCAAGACGAATTCGCCGTTTTGATCGGTGAAGCCGTCCCATATGTCTATGAACTCGCCACCGACGGCCGCCATCTGGCTTTGGTAGAGATGGTTGAGCTTGACCGCACTTGCCGTCAGCTGGTCGGATTGGAAGGGCGGCAGCCCGACCCATAGCAGCGGTATATGCCGGTTTGCTGCCAGCTTGGCAAATTGCTGCACCCGCTCCTCGTAGGCGAGAAACCAGGGGTCCGTGCCGTATTTTTCGTTCAGTCCGTCTCCGATGATGGGTTGCCGGTCGTTGGCGCCGAGCATGACGATGACCATTGCCGGCTTCAGCTGATCCATCATGCCTGTCAGTTGCTGAGGCCAGTTGTAGTAGTCCTGGCGGACGAGGCCGGAAGCGACGTTGCCGCGTGTCTGGATGACAACGCCGGGTGAGGCCGAAAAGGCATCTTCCAGTCCGGCTCCCAGGCCGCTCGCCAGAAAGTCGCCGACGACGAGGATCGTCTTTGCGTCCGGAAGCTTTTCCGCCGCTGGCGGCGTTTGCGGCTGAACCGCTACCGGCTGTCGCGGCGGCGGCGTCGGCCGTTTGCGCGGCTGGCTCTTTCTTTGTGGCGGCGGCTGTTCGGCGGGCTGGTCGGGATAGTCCGGCTCGCGGGTACCGAACAGCATGTCGAACAGGTTTCTGCGCGGCCGTTCCTGCGCCTCGGCCGCCGGCGACAGGCAGTCGAGCGCGATGACGGCCGAGAGCAGTGCCGTGAAGAGAGCCCTCAGGGTGGCCGTGATCGCGCGGGCAGGTCGCTGTCTCATCATCTCTTTCCGCTCACGGCCCGTGATCGCATCAGGGGCGCTTCCCCGCCCAGCGATCCTGGAGCCCACAGATGGCGGCGATCCTATTTACGCAATGCGTTCAAAAGGTTCATCGAGGGCTCACCATCTGCATCCATACCGATGCGCTGCTGAACCGCGGAGATGGCAGCCTTTGAGCCGGACCCGAAATTGCCGTCGACAACGCCATCATAATAGCCGAGCTGCTTCAGCCGCGTCTGCAGCTCGAACTTCTGTTGCACATTGAGTGTGCCGCTCGGGCGTGGCCAGGATTGCTGCATGCCGCCATAGCCGGCAATCTGATCGGCCAGCAGGCCGACGGCCAGGGCATAGCTGTCGGAGGCGTTGTAGCGCTTGATGGTGAAGAAGTTGCCGGTCATCAGGAATCCAGGGCCGTTGGAGCCGCCGGGCATCTTCAGCTGCGCGCGGTCTGATGTCTGGCGGAAGCCCTTGCCGCTCGGACGAACGAAGCCGAGAGCTGCCCACTGGGCGATGGTATGCGTCTTGCCGACCTGAGCGTGACCGCCGGGCGGGACGACGACTTCATAGCCCCAGGTACGACCGGTGCTCCAGCCGTTCTTGGCGAGCAGGTTGGCGGTCGTGGCCAGAGCGTCCGGAATAGAGTTCCAGATATCGGCGTGGCCTGTCCCGTCGGCGTCGACAGCGTAGAGCAGATAGCTGGTGGGGATGAATTGGGTGTGGCCCATGGCGCCAGCCCAGGAACCGTTGAGGTCCTTGCGCGAGATATCGCCCTTCTGCAGGATCTTCAGCGCGGCGATAAGCTGTTTCTTGGCATAGCCTGCCCGTTTCGGGTCGGCATAGGCAAGCGTCGCCAGCGCACGGGGCACGTAATGCAGCCGGTCATTCTTGGCGAGAACGGCGCCGTAGTTCGACTCCATCGACCAGATGGCCAGCATGATGTTGCGATCAACGCCGAAGTGCTGTTCGAGCGTGCGCAGTGTGGACCCGTATTTGACCGCCATCTTACGGCCAATATCGACCGTATAGGGATTGACACGGGAATCCAGATAATCCCAGATTTGGGATTTGAATTCCGGTTGATACTGCGCCTTTTCAAGGACCGTGGGGTCGGGGTCCGTCACGCCGGCAAATGCATTGCGGTAGGTCGATTGCGTAATGCCGCTCTTTGCGGCGGTCGCATAGAAGCCCGCGATCCATTTTTGGAACCCTGGGTCGGCATTGGCGTTAACGGGAGCGAGTCCCGCGAAGGCACCGAGCGCGAGCGCCAGAGCGAGACCAAGAAGGGAGTTTTTGCGGTTTACGGTCATCTACAGCCTTGTCCATCGATTGTTGGATTTCGGTGCGGCGATGCACGTAGCATCGGCCCAAGCTTGACACTAAACGAACGAAGTCAACAAATTCTTTACCATGGAAGTGCCGGCCAGTCATTATTTGCAAAACAGTAGCAAATTTAATCTACTGACCCTTAGAATGGCTTGGCGCCAGCTATTTAATGCCCAGGAGGTATGAGTGGGACAGCATAAGAAGGTTCGTAAGGCAGTATTTCCGGTCGCCGGACTAGGGACGCGCTTCTTGCCGGCGACCAAGGCGGTGCCGAAGGAAATGCTGACCGTCGTCGATAAGCCGGTAATCCAGTATGTCGTCGACGAGGCGATGGAAGCCGGTATCGAGCATTTCGTATTCGTGACGGGCCGCAGCAAGCACGTCATCGAAGATTACTTCGACATTCAGTTCGAACTCGAGCAGACTTTGCGCCAGCGCAACAAGAATGCCGAACTGTCGCTGTTGAACGGCCTGCTGCCGAAGGCCGGCACGGCAAGCTTCACGCGCCAGCAGGAGCCGCTCGGTCTTGGCCATGCCGTCTGGTGTGCGCGCGAAATCGTCGGTGACGAGCCGTTCGCGCTGCTGCTGCCCGACATGGTCATGCGCGCCGAAAAAGGCTGCATGAAGGGCATGATCGAGCTTTACGAGCATAGCGGCGGCAATGTCATCGCCGTTGAAGAATGCGCTCCGGATCAGACCCATAAATACGGCATCGTCGGAGTCGGCGAAACGGTCGGTAATGGCTTCCGCATCACGGAAATGGTCGAAAAGCCGGCCAAGGGTACGGCTCCGTCCAACTTCTTCATCAACGGTCGCTACATCCTGCAGCCGGAAATCTTCCGTATCCTGGAAAGCCAGGAACGGGGTGCCGGCAACGAGATCCAGCTGACCGACGGTATGCTGAAGCTGGCGCAGAACCAGGATTTTGCCGGCTATCACTTCCAGGGCCAGACCTTCGACTGTGGTGCGAAGGACGGCTTCATCCTCGCCAACGTTGCCTTCGCATTGGCACGCGCAGATATTCGTCCGACCATCGAGGATGAGTTCAAGGCGTTGATCGCTGCTTTGAAGTAAGCTGCCGATCGCTCCCTGCTGAAAATTCAAGGCCCGGCTATGCCGGGCCTTTTTCATTGTCGAAGCAATGGTTTTCGGCGAGGATCAGGCGCCTTGCGAAATCGCCGTCAGCGCTTCACAGTCAAGCCGACGCCGGCCTGGAGCTGACGGGTATCGTCGCCGGCCTTTCTGGTAGTCAGCTGATAGCCAAGATTGCCTGTCAGATCGAGATAGCGGTTGATCCCCCAGGTCAGGCCCAGGGCCGCGTCATATTCGGTCTCGTCGGATACGCTGCCGCCCGAAGGGTAGTCTCGCCAAATCGTTCCGCCTGTTACTTTCGCGGTGAGATCGTCGCGCAGCTGATGGCTCACGGTGCTGGTGAGCTGGTACGCGGTGTAACCACCCAGGCCCGGAGTTGTCGACGGTTGAACTGTGCTCGAAAGGCCGATGCTGACATCGGTGCCGCGCTGCGGTGACCAGGCGAGGCTGCCATCGATCGTCGGTGCGTCGATCGAGGCGAGGCGCGCATCGTCGAATTGCGTGTGCTGATAGCCAAAGCCGAGCTCGCCCTTCAGCTTTTCTCCGAGATCGAGCTCGATGCCAGCCTTGCCGCCATAGCTTTGGTTTGAGCGCGCGTAGCCGTTGCTGTCGCGCGTCTGGTCGTAGACCGCGGCGCCGAGGTCGGCTTCCACAAAGGGAATTATTGCGGGCGACAGCTCGTAGCCGATGCGGCCGCGCCAGGTGCCCGCCGTCTGGTCGCGGTCGCTGAGCGTGACCTGGGTTCCATCGGAGAGCACGGCGTTGGAGTAGATCGTTCGGGTCAGCGCAACGGCCGTCGAGCCGCGCAGCACGCCGAAATCGCGCTCCAGCGAAAGTCCGGTTGAGAACTGGTTGACGGCGGATTGCTTCGAAGCGCCGATAATGGCGTTGGGATCGCTGGTATCTTCCCTGTAAAATTGATAGCCGGCCGTGACATGGGCAATCGTGTTGGCGGGAAGGTCGAGCCGCAGGTCGGCATTGATCGTAACCACAGGCCGTTCTGCCGCGGTGCCGCTGAGATTCTTCTGCCAGACGCCTTCGCCGGTGACGGTCAAGGCGTGGCGATCCCAATCCGAAGTCAGCGTGCTGCGCAGGTCTGTCTGCAGGAAAGTACGGTTGTCCTTGACGGCGCCGGTACTGTTTCGTTCCACATTGATCGACTGGTTGATCGATGGACGGAGCGTGAATGTGCCGAGTGGAATGCCCTGAGCGTCGGCGCGATCGGGATATGAACGCGCCCTCAGTCCGTCGACAGTCGGTTCCCGCGAGTTGACTCGACGCAGGTCGTCATCGAGCGTCGAGCCTGTCGTCAGCGAATCCAAGCGAAGACGCATGTTCGGCGGTGCGTCGGCATTTGCGCTGGATGCCTGATTTGTGGCGGATGCCGGCTGCGCGCCGGCTGCGGATGCCCCTGTGGGATCAGCCGTCAGGTTCGATGTCGGTGCGGCTGTCGGCAGCGAGTCGTCGAGATTTTGGTCAGGAGGAAGCGATTGGGCACTTGCGGACATCGGCGCAGTGAATGCGACACCCCAGCCCAGCAAGGCGGATGTTGCCCATGCCGTCAGCCGGAGGGTGCTTTTCACCGCCTTGTTCTTGCCGATGCTCATTTTATCTATGTCTGACCTTGCTGGAAATACTCTAAATCCTTACTCAAGTGTAAAGCTGTGTGGTTAACGGTTGGTTGCTAAACGCGTGTTGCTTGGAAAGAACCGGTAATATTCCGGAGCTTAGACAGCGAGCTGCAGCTGAGGAGAGGGCGGATCTTCGGTGGACAGATTTGCAGAAAAGCGTTAGGCCTCGCTCATGAACAAGAGAGCTGTCAGATTGATCGAGAACGGTGCGATCGAATCCGCCATGCGGACCATCGAGACCGAGAGACGGGGCCTCGAAGCGCTGGAACGTGCTTTGGCCAACAGTCTAGCTGGGCCCTTCAGCCGCGCGGTCGAGATCATCGGCGATATCAATGGCCGTGTCGTCATTACCGGCGTCGGCAAAAGCGGCCATATCGGCAACAAGCTTGCCGCCAGCCTGGCCTCCACCGGCACCCCGGCGTTTTTCGTTCATCCCGTCGAGGCCAATCATGGCGATCTCGGCATGATCACGCAGGATGACGTCATCATCGCTATCTCCTGGGGCGGCGAAAGCGCCGAACTTCGGGGCATCATCAGCTATTCCCGCCGCTTTTCGATCCCGATGATCGCGATCACAGCCGGCGAGAGTTCGACGCTGGCGCGCGAGTCGGATGTCGTGCTGCTGCTTCCGAAAGAGCAGGAGGCCTGTCCGCACGGACTTGCGCCGACCACGTCGACGATGCTGCAGCTCGCCATCGGCGATGCGCTCACCGTAGCCTTGCTCGAGGCCCGCGGCTTCACCGCCGAGGATTTCCGCACCTTCCATCCGGGCGGCAAGCTCGGCGCCAGCCTCTCGCATGTTGCCGATATCATGCACAAGGGCGACCGGGTGCCCCTGGTCAAGCTTGGCACCGGTATGCCCGAAGCGGCGATGCTGCTGTCGAAGATGCGTTTCGGCTGCGTCGGCGTGATCGATGAAGAGGGATGCCTGTGCGGCATCGTCACCGACGGCGATATCGCCCGCAATCTCGGAGCCAGCCTTGCCGAGAAGCTGGTGGATGAGGTCATGACTCCCAATCCGAAGACGGTGAAGGAGACGACGCTGGCGACCAGCGCCATGGCCGTGCTCAATCGCCACAATATTTCGGCGCTCATGGTCATCGACGATGCACGCCGGCCGATCGGCGTCGTGCATTTCCACGATCTCCTGCGGATCGGCGTTGCCTGATCAGACGGGTTCGACTGTCAGCTCGCGGCCATTGCTGGCGACGACCTTGACGCGGGTGCCGACCGGCAAGTCCGGGCCATTGACCGTCCAATAGGTATCGTTCAGTCGGATGCGGCCCCGACCTTCGGTGATCGGCTGATCGAGCGTTGCCGTGCGTCCGACGAGGCTCGCGCCGCGCTGGTTCAGGAAAGGCTCGTCCGTGACCTGGTTGTTGTTGTAGATATATCGCCGCCCGATGAGAGTGACGACAACGGCCGATGCCGCAAAGATCAGCCATTGCACCTGCCAGGTCCAGAAGGCGCTATCCCACAAAAGCAGCGACAGCGCTCCGACGATGATGCCGGCGAGGCCGATCCAGACGAGAAAGAAGCCGGGCAACACCAACTCGGCGGCAAGCAACACGAGACCTAGAAGCCACCAGCTCCAGGGACCGAGTTCGACGACGAGGTTGTCGAACATCTCAGGTCTCCCTTGATATCAGCGGGTTGACGGAAGGTGTGGTGCGTACGGGGCCGGAGCGCGGCCGCGGAGGCTGCGGCGCTCCATTGCCGTCGCCATTGTCGCCGAAGACTTCGCGGGCGATGGCGCCGATACCGCCGAGCGAACCGATGAGGGAGCTTGCCTCCATCGGCATCAGCACGATCTTGGAATTGTTGGCCGAGCCGATCGAGGTCAGGGCCTCCGTGTATTTTTGTGCGACGAAGTAATTGATTGCCTGCACATTGCCTTCGGCGATGGCCTCGGACACCATGCGGGTGGCCTTGGCTTCGGCTTCTGCAAGGCGTTCGCGGGCTTCGGCATTGCGGAAAGCAGCCTCGCGCTGGCCTTCCGCCTGCAGCACGGCCGACTGTTTTGCACCCTCGGCGCGCAGGATCTGCGCAGCACGCAAGCCTTCCGCCTCAAGAATCTGGGCGCGCTTTTCGCGCTCTGCCTTCATCTGCCGGCCCATGGCGTCAACGAGATCCTTCGGCGGCTGAATGTCCTTGATTTCGACGCGCGTTACCTTGATGCCCCAGGGCTCGACCGCCTCGTCGACCACGCGCAGCAGCCGCTCGTTGATAGCGTCTCGGTTGGACAGAAGTTCGTCCAGATCCATCGAACCCATGACCGAGCGGATGTTGGTCTTTGTGAGGTTAAGGATCGCGCTTTCGAGATTGGTGATCTGATAGGCGGCCTGCGCCGCGTTGAGTACCTGGAAAAAGGCGACCGCGTCGGCGGAGACGCTGGCATTGTCCTTGGTGATGACTTCCTGCGTCGGCACGGCCAGCACCTGCTCCATCACGTTCATGCGCACGCCGATCGTTTCGATGAAGGGCACGATGAGATTGAGTCCGGGCTCCAGGGTGCGGATATAGCGGCCGAAGCGCTGGATTGTATAACGATAGCCCTGCGGCACGGTCTTGATCCCTGCAAACAGCACCAGGATGACCAAGATCACCAGGGCAACCACGACGATGCTGAACCCACCGACTACCATTGAATTCCTCCTTGGCGCTTGTCCGCGATGCGGATCTTGCGTCCGACAAAAAAGCGCCGCCATGTCGTTACCGCTTCGGTCGCATACGCGAAATGGCAGCTCAATCAGATGTGGTGGGTTAGCACGTTCTCGGCAAGGGAGGAATGGGGTGCTACAACACCTCTTCGGTTCTTTCGTGCGCGAGGAGATGATCAATCATTCGCGATCCGGCTCTTGCGCCTGACGATTGATATTCATACCTTATTGGTAAGTTCTTCGGCCCCGCTGACACGTAAACTTTCGGGCCCAGCCATAGCGCATCGTCAGGGTGAAACAATGAATATGGATAGGACCTTACGGTCGGTCGTGGCCGTTCATGCCTCAATTCCGGAAGACGCCTTCACGGCGGCGACGCTTGGCACCCGCAGGGAAGGCAATGGCGTCGTCATCCGGGGGAACGGGCTGGTGTTGACGATCGGCTATCTCATCACGGAAGCGGAGGAAGTCTGGCTGACGACGAATAGCGGTCGTGTTGTGCCGGCGCATGCGCTTGCCTACGATCAGGAGACGGGATTCGGTCTTTTGCAGGCGCTGGGCCCACTGGACGTGCCGGCGCTTGAATTCGGTGACGCCGACAAGGCGGAGATCGGCGATCCCGTTGTCATCGCCGACGGTATCGGCCAGTTCGTAGAGGCGAAGATCGTCGCCAAGCAGGAGTTCGCGGGCTATTGGGAGTATCTGCTCGACGAGGCAATCTTCGTCGCGCCGGCGCATCCTTCCTGGGGCGGCGCCGCTTTGGTGGACGAAGACGGCAAGCTTATCGGTGTCGGTTCGCTGCATCTGCAGATGGCGACACAGAACGGAGAGGGGGCCGACATCAATATGGTCGTGCCCATCAACCTACTGCTGCCCATCCTCGACGATCTCGTCAAGCGCGGTCAGGTCAACAAGCCGCCGCGGCCATGGCTGGGCGCCTTCTCTGCGGAAAGCAATGGCGAGGTCGTCGTCATGAGCGTGACCGAGGGCGGTCCCGCAGCCAAGGCGGGGCTGCGCCGCGGCGATGTCATCTCGGAGATCCGCGATGCGGAGGTGGATGGGCTTGCTGATTTCTACCGTAAGATATGGGAGAGCGGGCCTGCGGGTGCCGAAATTCCGGTGCGGGTCTTGCGCAATGGCCGTGAGACATGGCTGCGCATCAAATCCGCCGATCGACGCAGCTTCCTCAAGAAACCGCAGTTGCAGTGAGGTTGTGGCCGGGATCGGCGCATGTCGTGCAAAAGCGAGTGCGGTTTGCACGACATGTTCAGAATCGAGCGGCTGAAGCACGCGAGGCGAATCTTGGAGATTACGACGCGCGTTAGCCGGGCGACCGATCAAGCCCAGCCGAGCAGTTCCCGCCGTATGACTTTCTCCAGCACGTTCATGCCATCCTCGGTGTCGTTGAGACAGGGGATATGGGTGAATTTCTCGCCGCCATTGTGGTGGAAGGATTCGGCTGCCTGTTCGGCTATCTCCTCCAGCGTTTCCAGGCAATCCGAGACGAAACCGGGATTGAGCACGGCAATGCGCTTTGTGCCGTCCTTGGCAAGCTGTTCCACCGTCTTGTCCGTGTAGGGTTGCAGCCACTCCTCCGGGCCGAAGCGGGACTGGAAGGTGACCATGAACTGGTCCTCGGAAAGGCCGAGCTTTTCGCGCAGCAAGCGGCCGGTCTTTTGACAGAAACAGTAATAGGGGTCGCCCAGCTTGAAGTAGGACATCGGTATGCCGTGGAAAGAGGCGAGGATCTTTTCGGGCTGCCAGTCCAGCGTCGAGAGGTGTCGGGTCACCGAATTGGCAAGCGCTTCGATGTAGGTTTCGTCGTCGTGATATTGCGGCACTGTGCGGACGGCCGGCTGCCAGCGCATCGTCGCCAGTTTTTCGAACGCCTTGTCGTTGACGGTCGCCGTCGTTGCCGCCGCATATTGCGGGTAGAGGGGAAAGAGCACGATGCGCTCGCAGCCGTCATCCTTCAATGCCTGGATGCGATCGGCGATCGAGGGTTGGCCGTAGCGCATCGCCCAATCAACCTTGACGTTCGGCAGATCGCGCAGGCGCTCGGCCATCAGGTCGGACTGGTTGCGCGTGTAGGTGCGCAGATAGCTTTCGTTCTTGTCCTTGTTCCAGATGGTCTCGTACGCCTTGCCGACTTTCTGCGGCCGGGTATTGAGCACGATGCCGAAGAGGATCGGATACCATTTCCAGCGCGACCATTCGATGACGCGGCGGTCGGTCAGGAATTCGCGCAGGTAGCGGCGCATCGAGGAATAGTCAGTGCCATCGGGTGTGCCGAGGTTGATGAGCAGCACGCCAACCTTGTCGTATTTCACGCTTGGGTGATCGGACGGAAGCGTTGTCGGGTTTGCTGGCATCGGTTGAATTCCTCTGAGGATACGGAGCACTTCACATAGGAACAAAAACCGGTCCGGGGAAGCCCGGACCGGCTGGTTGATGCGAGACAAATCGTCTTACTTGGCCGGAATTCTCAACTTTTCGCCGACAGGCAGATGATGGGGCCCGATATTGCGATTGGCGGCCAGAAGTTTGCGCCATTGCTTGGCACTGCCATAGTAGGCTTTGGCGAGATCCCAGAGCGTATCGCCGGCGACGATGACATGCGTTGCCGGGGTTTTCGGCTGCTCGTTGATGACAGCCTTCGGCGCGGTTGCTGCGGGCTCCGCGGCTGCCGGTGGAGCGGCGGTCGGGGTTTCGGCCGCAGGGGCTGACGTGGCAGGCGCCGACTTTACCGGATCCGTTTTGACCGGATCCGCTTTTGCCGGAGCGGCTGGCGCCGGCGTCGGATTTGCCGGCATCGTCGTGCTCGGAGCGGTCACGGAAGGAGCGGAGGTGGTCGGTGCCGTCTTGGCTGGTGGAGTGGTGGTGTTTTCAGCAGCAGCCGGTGCCGGCTTTTGCTCAGGCGCAGTCTGCGGCTTGGTATCCGCGGGCTTTGCCGGTTCGGGCTGGGCCGCGGGCGCTGCAGCGACCTGCGTCACACGGCCATCCGTGTACGGCTTGTAGGGATTGTGGGCGGCAAGATAGTCGGCGACCACCGATTCCAGATTCGGGCCGAAGTCATAGGCATTCTTGGCGTCCTTGGCGAAGACCGTGTAACCGTCGCCGCCGGCCCGCATGTAGTTGTTGCTGACGACGCCGTAGGTCTTTTCAGGATCGATCGGCTTGAATTCCGTGCCTTCCTGCACTTCGACCGAGACGAGACGGCTGCCTGCCGGCTTCGATTTGTCGAAGCTGTATTTGAGACCGGCAACCTGCGGGAACCGGCCGGCACCGTCGTCGATCTGGCTGAGGCCGTTTTCGAGCGCAGCCTTCACATCGGCGCCGGTGAGCTGGAAGGTCGCGACCGTGTTCTGGAAGGGCAGCACGGTCAGAACGTCGCCCATGCTGACATCGCCGGCAGCGATGGAGGCGCGCAGGCCACCACCGTTCTGGATGGCGATGCTGATGCCCTGCGCCTTGGTGCGATCGAGCATGGCGTCGGCGACGAGATTGCCCATCGAGCATTCCTGGACACGGCAGATTTCACGCGCGCCTTCTATTGGCCCCTGCGAATTGCCGATGACCTTCTTGCGTAATTCCTCGATCGGCTTGGCCATCTCCTGCACGCGGGCGAGGATCGTCGGGTCGGGCTTGATCGAGGCGTCGAGCAGGATCGGATCGCCCTTGGCCTCCTTGACCGCGCCGTTGTCATCGAAGGTGACGACGAGGTCGCCGAGATATTTGCTGTAGGAGGCCGCCTGAACCACCGGCACCTTGTAGCCCGCCGGGTTGTCGACCATGGTCGGGTAGGGGCCTGCTGCTTTCGGATCCGTGTTCGACAGCAGCGTATGTGAATGGCCGCCGACGACGACGCTGACGCCGGCGATCTTGGCGATCTTCTCGACATCGCGGGGATAGCCGACATGGGTCAGCGCGATGATCTTGTTGACGCCCTGCGATTTCAGCGCGTCCACCTCGGCGCTGATGGCGGCCGCATCGTCGGTGATCTTCACATGCGGGCCGGGAGAGGCGAGTTCTGGCGTTTCGGTCGTCACCGCGCCGACGATGCCGATCTTCTGGCCACCGATGTCGAGGACGATCGACTTCTTGATCCGGTTGCCGAGCTTCGACTGGTCGTCGATCACCAGGTTGGCCGTCACGACCGGGAACTGCGCCTTGTCGAGGAAGGCGGCAAGCGGACCTTCGCCATCGTCGAACTCATGATTGCCGACGGTCATGGCGTCGATCTTCATATCGTTGAGGAATTCGACTTCGGCCGCGCCTTTGTACGTCGTGTAGAATAACGAGCCCTGGAAATTGTCGCCGGCATCGAGCACGACGACATTCTGGCCGGCAAGGGCGGCGCGGCGCTGGTCGATTGCAGCCTTCAACCGAGCGGCGCCTCCGAAGCATTCATTCTTGGCTTCCTCTGCTGCCGAGCAGGTTGCGTCGAACTTGTTGATCGATTCCACGCGCGAATGGAAATCGTTGAAGTGCAGGATGTTGAGCTGATAGTCCGCGAAGGCGGCGCTAGTGCTGAGCGCCAAAACCGCGGCGGCCAAAAGACCCACTCCGAAGGGCTGCTTCATCTATCTCTCCTGTTCGTCTTTGCAATCGGCCCGCGCACAACCCGCAGCGGTCCCCCATGCGAATGTTTTCATCATGGCGGAGCGAGCGCAAGCGAAAGCTGTTGGCTTCATTAGGATTTTACAAAGCGACGAAGCGCGATGGTCACGTCAAGCGCAGGCTTCGATGGAAGCGCTTCCATAGGATTCACGGACTGCCAATGCGGCATTCCAACCGACGGAGATGAAGAGGAGCAGGCAGCATAAGGCCACCGCAAAATGGAAGCGCCGGCTCCGATCCCGATAAAGCAGGATCGCGCCGGCGCCATAGATCAGCAGGGCTGGAAGCGCGAAAATGAGGATGCTGATGGGCCCATCGCAATCGAGCGCGTCGATACCCTGCGCCCTGTAGGTGTTGACGGGAAATACCACCGCCATAAGAGCAAGGGGCAATGCCGCAATGAGAGCCAGATAAAGAACTGTCATGCTGCGCATGGCGTCCTATCCATCCGGTTCTAGCCGCTCAGCCCTGGCGATTGAGAGAGAAGTGCCCGCCCGTCTCGGAGGTGCAGTTCAGCTGGCCTGGGTTCGCCATGAAGCAATTCACCTTGGAGCTGGTGCGCTTGATGTTCGAGTAGAGGTTGATCTGGATCACGCCGGAGGGATCGGTCGTGTAGGTCCCCGAAGCCATCTGCTGGTTCGTGCCGTCGGTCGTGTGCGTTTCGAACCGGCCGGCGTTGAACGTCGAATTCAGGCCGTTTGAATCGGCCCAGCTGCCTTCCACCGAGTTTGTCCGCGGCTGTGCGCCGGGGCTCATCGTCATCGGCGGCGGTCTCGATCCACCGAAATCGACGCAGGCGGACAGGGCTGCTGCGACAGCAACGAGGGAAATGGTGGTTCTGAGCTTCATAAAGGTCTCCCGCGATGAAGGGCGGAGTGGTGTCGTATCGGTTGTGAGAAAGATGGCGCGGCTATTGGGTTAAAGCAAGGCTTCAGAAGGCAACTGCTTGATTTATCCCGCTTGCGTAACAAAAATGCCCGCACGATCTGTGCGGGCATTCCAGCATTTCGCACCGCGAATGCTATTCCTATCAGCGAACGAGGATGTTCTTGAACTGCCAGGGATCCTTCGTGTCGATGTCTTCCGGGAACAGGCCCGGGCGGCCGTCGAGCGGGGTCCAGTCGGTATAGTGACCTTCAACCGGGCCGAGATAAGGCAGCTGCACTTCGAGGCAGCGCTTGTAGTCGATCTCGTCGGCTTCGACGATGCCGGCGGTCGGATTCTCAAGTGCCCAGACCATGCCGGCGAGAACTGCAGAGGTTACCTGCAGGCCGGTCGCGTTCTGGTAAGGAGCGATGCGGCGGGTCTCTTCGAGAGACAGGCGCGAGCCGTACCAGTAGGCGTTCTTGTCATGGCCGTAGAGCAGCACGCCGAGTTCGTCGATGCCGTCTTCCAGCTCGTCCTCATTGAGAACGTGGTGAACCGGCTGTGCGGTACCGCCGTTGCCGAACATTTCGTGCAGCGAGAGCACGGCGTCGTTGGCGGGATGGTACGCATAGTGGCAGGTCGGGCGGAAGGTAACTTCGCCATCCTTGTCACGGACCGTGAAGAAGTCGGCAATCGAGATCGACTCGTTGTGCGTGACAAGGAAGCCGTATTGCGGGCCAGGCGTCGGGCACCAGGTGCGGACGCGGGTATTGGCGCCCGGCTGCTCGAGATAGATCGCCGCCTTGTTGCCCTTCTTGTGCTTCTTGGCGTTCTTCGGCATCCAGTTTTCATGGGTGCCCCAGCCGAGTTCAGCCGGCTGCAGGCCTTCGGAGATGAAGCCTTCCACCGACCAGGTGTTCCAGAAGACGTTGAGCGGCTTCGGATGCTTGGTGCGCTGGGTGTCGCGTTCGGCAATGTGAATGCCCTTGACGCCGACCTTCTTCATCAGCTTGGCCCAACCTTCGCGGTCGTGCTGATCCGGCTCTTCGAACTTCAGGCCGAGATCCTTGGCCAGATTGACGAGCGCCTGCTTGACGAACCAGGAGACCATGCCCGGATTGGCGCCGCAGGTGGAAACGGCTGTCGTGCCGCCCGGGTTCTTCGCCTTTTCCTTGCGCATGGTTTCGCGCAGGGCGTAGTTGGTGCGGTCGGCGTTGTTGAGGCTCTTGTCGAAATAGAAGCCGAGCCAGGGTTCAACGACGGTGTCGATGTAGAGCACGTCGAGCTTGCGGCACAGCTTGACCAGGTCGAGCGAGCCGGTATCCACCGAGAGGTTGACGCAGAAGCCCTGGCCGCCGCCTTCCGTCAGGAGCGGCTTGAGCAGCTCCTTGTAGTTGTCCTTGGTGACGTGTTCCTTGATATGACGGACACCGTGCTTCGCCAGGATTTCCATATCGGCTGGTTCTTCACGCGGGTCGATGACGACCATCCGGCTCTTGTCGAATTTGAAATGGCGCTCGATCAGCGGCAGCGTGCCGCGACCGATGGAGCCAAAGCCGATCATTACGATCGGACCGGTAATTTCGGCATATACCGGATAGTTGTGTTTCGTCATTCTTTTCTCCTTCGAAAGGCAGGACGCCGTTCGGTTCACGAAATTCAATCAGAGTTTGCGCGAAAACGCGAGGTGAGCGGCTCTAATCATAATTTGATGTCACAATAAAGAGCTGTTCAGAGTTAGCCGGACAAAGTCAAGTCGGCGCCAACATACACGCCATATGCGACGAGTTTGTTGCCTTCAAGGGTGGTTTTCGCTGAGATATCAGGAATCGGCTGTTGATCTCGGTCCGCCGTCGGTTACGCCTTCAGGGTTTCCAGCCCGTCGACGACGGTGGTGAGGGCAATTTCCTGAACCTCATAAGCGGCGACTCCGTGGATGGTGAAGGGGTCGGCTGCGACATGGGCTTCCAGTTCGGCGCGTTCGCCACGCGCGAAGATGACGCCGCCCGTGCGTGGAACCTTGCGGCCGGATGCGAGGAACCAGCCCTTGGCATATCCCTCCTTCACCCAGGCCATATGCGGCTCCATATGCTTGTCGGCTTCGTCATTGCTCTTGAGGTAGGTGAGCGAGAGGATGAACATCAATCAATTCCATAGAAGTTGCGCGCGGATCAGGCCGCGCAGGGAGTTTCCGACGTAAAGGGTGCGATCTTTCAGGTCGTCGAGCCGGATGCGGCCGACACGGGCCTTGCGTTGACAGATCAGCTCCGTGCGCAACACGCCGGCAAGCAGGCCGGAGGAAATGGGCGGAGTGCGAAGAGTGTCGGGACCATCCTCGACGAAGACAGACGTGATGGTGCCTTCGCAAACCTCGCCCTTCTCGTTGAGGAGCAGCACTTCGTCCGCCTCGTCGGGCCGATATTCCGCGCGTGCCTCTTCGTAGACGGCGCGACGCGTGGTCTTGACGCGCAACAGCTTGTCGGCGGAATCGAGCCGGGTTGCGGCAATGCGGACGCGCCATATCGTCTCAGGCGGCAGGGCTGAGAAGGGCGCTGTCGTGACATCCGCCTGTCCTTTGGGGTCCAGCGTCAACCTCACCCTCAGGGGTGTGGAAGCATTGGCAACGGCTTCTTCCAGTTTGGCGAGCGCATCTTTCGGAGCCGGGAAGCCAAGACGGCGCGCGGAGCGCTGCAGGCGCGCAAGATGCAGCCGCAGGCGGACGAAGCCGGTTTCCGGCTCGTAGCGCAGCGTCTCGATCAGGCAAAAGTCCTCTACCGGTCGATCCATCGGTCCCCCACGGCGAAGCGCGCCTTGAGGAGGCATTCCTCGTATTCCGCTTCCGCCGTCGAATCGAAGACGATGCCTCCGCCGACATTGAACACCGCACGGCCGTCTTCGAAAAGCGTGATCGTGCGGATCGCCACCGAAAAACGCATGGCGCCGGTCGGGGAAATCATGCCGATCGCGCCGCAATAGGCATCGCGAGGACTGTCCTCGAGCTCATGCAGGATTTCCATCGCCCGCATCTTCGGCGCGCCGGTGATCGAGCCGCAGGGGAAGAGTGCGGCGAAAAGGTCTCGAATGGTCATGCCCGACAGCAGCTTCGCCTGCACATGGCTCACCATCTGGTGCAGGGTCGGATAGGTCTCGATCTCGAACAGCTTGGGCACATCGAGCGTGCCGACCTCCGTGACGCGGGAGATATCGTTGCGCAGGAGATCGACGATCATGCGGTTTTCGGCCTTCGTCTTCTCGTCGGCCAGCATCGCGGCGATGATCGCTTCGTCTTCGGCGGCATTCGCGCCGCGTTTGGCCGTGCCCTTCATCGGGTGCGTTTCGATCCAGCCTTCCTCATCGGTCCGGAAGAAAAGCTCCGGCGAGCGCGAGAGGATAATCGGGCCGCCGAGATCAACGAGTGCGCCGTATTTCACAGGCTGCCGTTCGATCAGCGACCAGAAGGCGGCCCGCGCATCGCCATTCCAGCGGGCCTCGATCGGCATGGTGAGGTTTGCCTGATAGCAATCTCCCAGCCGAAGATGTTCGTGCAGGCTGTCGAACCTCTCTTTATATGTCGGGAAATCCCAGGCGGCTTTCGGCTCCGTCAGGAATTCTTGATTCTCCCGACGTTGCATCGTTTGACCCAACGGGTGATCGTTTGCTGCCGGCGCATCGAAGACGCCGAAACACAGCAGCGGCGTCTTCCGATTCTCCTGGGCAAACGCGGCCAGCTTTTCTTCGAACAGATAACCGGCCTCATAGGCCATGTAGCCCGCCAGCCATTTTCCCTGCTGCCTGGCCTTCTCCATCCGATCCAATGCATCGAAGAACTCAGTGCATGTTCGAGCGGTGATGATCTCGGCCGGTTCGGCAAAGATCATCAATTGTCCTGTGCTGTCGTCCCTGAAGAGGACGTAGGGTCGGGCGTCGGCCATGGCGCGATTCTTTGCCGATCTTTGTCATGCAGCCTTATCTAGCGCTTCCAGCTCGTCGATCAGCCCTTCGATCATCGACAGTCCCTTGCTCCAGAACGACGGATCGGTCGCATCGAGGCCGAAGGGCTTCAGAAGCTCCGAATGATGCTTGGTGCCGCCGGCCTTCAGAAGCTCGAAATACTTCTCCTGGAAGCCCTTCTCGGCATTGCGGTAGACCGCATAGAGCGAGTTTACCAGGCAATCGCCGAAGGCATAGGCGTAAACATAGAAGGGCGAGTGGATGAAGTGAGGGATATAGGCCCAATAGGTCTCGTAGCCCTCGGATATCTTGATCGCCGGTCCGAGGCTGTCGGTCTGCACGGACAGCCACAATGCGTTGATGTCATCCGCCGTCAGCTCGCCGTTCTTGCGGGCGGTGTGCACCTTGCGCTCGAATTCGTAGAAGGCGATCTGGCGCACGACCGTATTGATCATGTCCTCAACCTTCTGGGCAAGCATCGCCTTGCGCTCGCGCTTGTCGGTGGTCTTGTCGAGGAGGGCGCGGAAGGTCAGCATCTCGCCGAAGACGGAGGCCGTTTCAGCTAATGTCAGCGGCGTCTGGCACATCAGTGCACCCTGGCCGCCGGCCAGAACCTGATGCACGCCATGGCCAAGCTCATGGGCGAGCGTCATGACATCGCGCGGCTTGCCCATATAGTTGACGAGCACATAGGGATGGGCTGATGGTACGGTCGGATGCGCAAATGCGCCCGGCGCCTTGCCGGGGCGAACCGGCGCGTCGATCCATTCCTCATCGAAGAAGCGCTTGGCGATATCGGCCATTTCAGGCGCGAAGTTGCCATAGGCTGATAGCACCGTCTCCTTCGCATCGTTCCAGGGGATCAAAGCATTAGGCGTTTCCGGCAGCGGCGCGTTGCGGTCCCAGAAGTTCATCTGGTCCATGCCGAGCCACTTGGCCTTCATCTTGTAATAGCGGTGCGAAAGACGCGGATAGGCCTCGCGAACGGCGGCGGCCAGCGCGTCCACCACTTCACGCTCGACGCGGTTTGCCAGGTGCCTGCTATCGGCGATGTCTTCGAAACCGCGCCAGCGGTCGGAGATTTCCTTGTCTTTGGCGAGCGTGTTGGTGATCAGCGTGAAGGTGCGCAGATTGGCCTTGAAGGTTTCGGCAAGTGCCATGGCGGCCTTGCGACGTGCTTCCGGATCCTTCTCCTGCAACATGTTCAAGGCGACTTCCAGCGGATGCTTTTCGCCGTCGATTTCGAAGCGCAGCTCGGCCATCGTCTCGTCGAACAACCGGTTGAAGGCGGCGGCACTGGTCATGGACTTCTCGAGGAACAGCTGCTCAAGCTTGTCGTCGAGCTGATGCGGCTTGTCCTTGCGCAGGTCGACGATCCAGGGGCGATAGTGGCCGGCAGCCGGATCGTTCGCCATGCAGGCGTCCATGACGGCGTCATCGATGCGGTTGAGTTCCAGCGAGAAGAACAGCAGGTGGGACGCGTAATCCGTCAGCCGCGTCTGCACGTCGCCATAGAGTTTGCCGTTGGCGGGATCGCTGGTGTTGGAAAAATAGGTGAGCCCGGCGAAGGAGCCGAGACGGCCCATGATGTCGTCGAGTGCCTCATACTCCTTAAGGGCTGCGCCGATGCCTGCCTCGCCGGTCTTGCCAGCGGCGTCGGCAAGCTTGCCCTTCCACTTTTCCTCGAAGGCAACGGCGAGCTTCCCGGCCTTTTCCATATCGCCCACGAATTCCGGCGAATTCGCCGACGGATAGAGGTCGCTGAGCTTCCAGGCCGGCAGGTCTCCAAGCGCGCCGCTTCCTGCAGCTGGGGTCGCGGAGAAGTTAAGGGCTCGATGGAGCGAGGTCGGGCTCATGGGCGATATTTCCTCTGCTTTATTATTTCGGAACGTCCGGTTCGTTCGTGTCTATTCGGCTGGAAAGCCTGCCGCAAGGCCTGATTTTCCTGCACCGGCGGGTTGAATCATAGGCCAGGATACATTCGTCACAATGATTAAAATGCGATGATTTGGCAAAACTTCATGTTCAAGCCTTTCTGCGAGTGTTTGCGTCAGGTTTCGCATGAAGTGAGGCACCAATGACCGTTTATAATGGCGCCAAGGCTGGCGCGCAGGTTCTCGTTGTTGAGGATGATCCGATTCAACGTCGCCTGCTGAAAAATGCCATCGAGCGGCACGGACACGTGGCCCATTTGGCAGAGAATGGCCGTTTCGGCCTTGAAGTTCTGAAGCGTAACAGCGAGCAGATCAATGTGATCGTGCTCGATCTCATGATGCCGGAAATGAACGGCATCGAGTTTCTGGGTGCGCTGAACGACATGGGCATCGACCTGCCTGTGATCGTGCAGACGGGGCAGGGCGGTATCGACACCGTGGTGCAGGCCATGCGGGCCGGCGCCTTCGATTTCGTCGTGAAGCCGGTATCGCCGGAACGCATAGCTGCGTCCATCGCCAATGCGCTCAAGCTCGACCAGCGTGAGGCGAAGGCCCGCGCCGGACGCAAGTCGCGTTCCAGCGCCATCACCTTCGACGATATCGTCTCGGCAAGCCCGGCGATGATGCGCGTGCTCGATCTTGCCCATCGCGCGGCGCAATCGAACATCCCCGTCGTGCTGGAAGGCGAATCCGGTGTCGGCAAGGAGCTAGTCGCTCGCGCCATCCAGGCTGCCAGCGACCGCGCCGGCAAGCCCTTCGTCACCGTGAACTGCGGTGCGATCCCGCACAATCTGGTCGAAAGCATTCTCTTCGGACACGAGAAGGGTGCATTCACCGGTGCGGCCGAGCGCCATGTCGGTAAATTCATGGAGGCCGACGGCGGCACTCTGTTCCTCGACGAGATCGGCGATCTGCCGCTGGAAGTCCAGGTCAAGCTGTTGCGCGCGGTGCAGCAGGGAGAGATCGAGACGGTCGGCGCGCGGGTCGCGCAGAAGGTCAATGTTCGCCTGATCTCCGCCACCAACAAGGACCTGATCGAAGAGGTCAAGGCCGGCCGGTTCCGCGAGGACCTCTATTACCGCCTGAACGTCTTCCCGATCACCATGCCCGCTCTGCGCCGCCGCAAGGAGGATATTCCTCATCTGGCGCGCGCCTTCGCTGATCGTTTCGCAATTGAGCAGAAACTCGACTATTCGCTCTCCATCAGCAACGGCGCACTTGCCCTGCTGACGGCCTATGACTGGCCGGGCAATATCCGCCAGCTCGAAAATGCCGTGTTCCGGGCGGTCGTTCTTTCGGAAGGGCCGGAGCTGCTGGATACCGATTTTCCGCAGATCGCTGCACAACTGCCCGGCTATTTCACCGGCGAGCATCCGACCTTAGTTGTGGATAATTCCCACGTTCAGGCCGGAGAAACTGCAACGGAAGAGCGAATGGAACGCAGCATGCGGGTGGTCCCATCCGAGATGGCTGCAACCTCTCCGCATTCCGCCGGCGACGCGCTATCGGGTGCTTCCGACAATGTCATTGTCAGCACGAATACATCGGGAGATGTACGAAAACTGGCGGATGTGGAGGAAGAATTGATCCGATTCGCCCTGAAATTCTATCGGGGACAGATGAGTCAGGTCGCACGGAAGTTGGGAATCGGGCGCTCAACTCTCTATCGTAAGTTGAAAGACTATGGTATAGACCCGGATGACCCGCAGAAAAGCGCGGCCTAAAGGGATGCTTAACGTTTAGGCAAGCATATTTTGTTACCCGTCGTAAAGCACTTGTTAGTGCATCGTTCACCATGTATGAAGAGGGCGACCATGTGTGGCATTTTTGCCATCGTGTCACCGCAATTGACAGCCATTTGGAACACGATGCGACATTGTCTGTCGGACGGGGATCGAATTGCCGAACTTGAGTAGAGATACCAAGCCTAATAGCTTGAGCAGGTTTTCTGCGTGCTCGAACTTATTTAGCAAGGTGGCCAAGGTTGTAGCCGTTGGCCTCCTTGCTTTGGCCGTTTCTACTCCCGTTTTCGTTGGCACGCCCTCCCAGGCGGGTGGTGAAACCCGCAGCCTGAAGATCTATTACGTTCATACCGGCGAAAAAGCCGTCATCACCTACAAGCGCAACGGAAAGTTCGATCCGGACGGTCTGGAGAAGCTGAACCGCATCCTGCGCGACTGGCGCAAGAACCAGCCGACGAAGATGAACCCGCGCCTGTTCGACCTGATCTGGGAAGTCTACCGCGAAAGCGGTTCGCACGAATTCATCTACGTCATCTGCGGTTTCCGCTCGCCGGGCACCAACGAGATGCTGCGCACGCGCAACGCCCACACAGGCGTTGCGAAGAAGAGCCAGCATATGCTCGGCAATGCGATGGATTTCTATATTCCCGACGTCAAGCTCACCAAGCTGCGCGAACTCGGCATGAAGCTTCAGGAGGGCGGCGTGGGCTACTACCCGACCTCGGGCTCGCCCTTCGTGCATATGGATGTCGGCGGCGTGCGTGCATGGCCGCGCATGGATCGTCAGGATCTCGTCCGCCTGTTCCCGGACGGCAAGACGATGCATATCCCTGCCGATGGCCGGCCTCTGCCGGGCTACCAGGAGGCGGTTGCCGACTATAAGCGCCGCATGTCGTCCGATATCCAGATGGCCAGCTCTTCGTCGCCTCGTCGTGGCTTCTTCGCGCGCCTGTTCGGTATCGGCGGCGGTGCTGACGAGGAAGAGGACAATGCCGAAAGCGGCGCGGCCGCCGCGCCGGTGGCTGTCGCTTCGGCGACCCGCAAGGCTCAGCCGGCTCCGGCCGCAAGCGACGACGGCGACGACAGCGCTCCCGTTCTGGCTCAAGCCAAGCCTCAGGTTCAGGTTGCCAGCATAAACGCGCCCGTTCCGCAGGTTCGCCCGGCTTTCAGCAATCAGCCTGCCGGCAGCGAGGTTGCCTCTGCTCTCGTATCGCAGCCGAGCAGCGATGCGCAGGCCGCGCTTGCCGCCGCTATGCCTGAAGCCAGCGACCAGCCGCAATTTGCCGATCTGCGCTCCTATCGCGTGCCGGTGCCTTCGCTGCTTGAGCGCCGTGCGCCCGGCGATGCCGAAGTCGCTTCCGCCGAAGCTGACATGAAGGGCCAGATTGCGGCAGTACCGCTGCCGGCACAGCGCCCCGAAGTTGCCGAAAGCCTCCTGGCTTCCGCCAATGCCGATCAGGAAGCGATGGACGACCAGGCCGATGCGAACACGCTGTCGCCTTCGATTATTGCTGCTCTGGAGCAGAGCCGGCCGGACCGGTCGAATGCCAATGTAGCCGCTGCGGCGGCCCCGCCGCTCAACAATGTTGCGTCGAAAGATCAAATTGCGCCGGCGAGCAATGGTGTGATTGACACCAGTGCCGCGCAGGCAATCGCGTCCGTTCTGCCGCAGCAGCGGCCGACGCAGCAAATGCCGATGCAGGTGGCCGCGCTGGCGCCGATCCGCAATGAGGTTAAGGCCACCAGCCGTCGCTTCAACGATAATTTCGATGCGGCAAGGCCACAGGAGCGTCCGATCGCTGCCGGTATTCCGGCCAAGGGCGGCCGCCCGAACAAGCAGGACGCGGTCGATGCGGATGCCAGCCATGCAACGATCACGACTGCGCCGAAGCTGACGGAGAAGATGATTTCCCAGTGGGCGATCGCAAAAGCCCGCGTGGAGATCGTCAATCGTCCGGTTAAGGCACCGCGCTTCGTGAGCCCTGCGCTCCGTGCCCAGCCGACGGCCGTTTATACCGACGGCTTCAAGGTCCAGACAGCCTCGATCGATCCGGAGCGTTTCAGCGGTTCGGCAGTGAACTTCCTTCAAGTGAAGAAGTTCAACTCGGTCGAATAAAAAGGCTGCATCTCGGTATTCAGGGAGCCCTCTTGGGCTCCTTTTTAGTATCACACATGAAATACATATTGTTGCAGCTGCATCGATGCGGAAGCATCGTCATCGCACCCAACTGGAGCCATTTCGGCGAAGATACTCAGCAGCCTTGCGTGAAAACAAAGGGATAGAGTATTTCCGGGGCTTCGCCTACAGGCAATAGATCTCACCCGTTTGGATTATTGTGCCGCTTCCTTTGTTCAGTAGTAATGTTGACTTAATTTTACTTCATATCGCATAGCTGCGTGAGAAAGTATCAGGGGTGGGCATTTTCAATCTATGCGGAAGACGGCTGTTATTATCGGCAATGAAAAGCTGCATCGTGATCTATCCGAGATCGTGGATAATGCAGACTTCACAATGCGCTTCAACGAGCCAACGGCCTCGGCCGATATGACTGGGTCGCGCACCGACATCCTTGTGCTCGGAGCGTCCGGCGGGACAACGCAGCGCCCGCTTTCAACCCCTTCTTTCCTGAGCAGCGTGGCTTTCAAGGCGGCAGAGAAGGTCGTGCTTGCCTATCATCCAGACAGTGTCCGCAAACCTCGCGGCAGGCTTCGCCCTTTGTCGCCCCGCACGGGTCGCGCGGGCGACTGGGTCAAACGGACGATCGAGCTTGTCGGAGCCGCCGGCAAGGAAGTTCGCATCATGCCACGGCAGTTCTATATTGATGGCTATTCCGAACTCGGAGTGACCGAGTGCCGGATGCATCAAGCTTCGACAAGCGCCGGTTTCTTTGGAATCCGCTACGCGTTGTCAACATTGCCTGCCTGCGAATGGGAAGTGAAATTGTGTGGCTTCAGCTGGGAGGGAGCGCAGCGCCATTCCTGGCTGGACGAGCGCCGCTGGGTCAAAGACAAGATTGCGAGCGGTCGAATCAGCATGCTTGTATGATCAGCGCCAATTGATCGAGAGACCGCATCTCGCGATGCGTTGGGATGTCGGCATGTATATCAGGGTTGAATAAGGCGAATTTCAGTTTTGGCTCAGTTTTGCCTAATCTCGCTTTCATTCACGGTTGCTAGAGCCTGCTTTTACACTATCGGGGTTACATTTAATGCAGAATCGCGAATTCAATCCGTCTTCAGCGATCCCGCTTGAAAGATCGCATATGGGATTCGGATTCGATAAGGTTTCCAACGCGAGCAAGCACGGCTCACCTGAGCCAGGCCAGCCCGTCATTCGCGCCTTCGTCGTCCACCTGGATCGCGCGCGCGATCGCATGCCGCAGGTCGAAAGGTTGATGGCGAAGCTTCCGGTCCCCTGTGAGATCGTCGAGGCCGTGGACGGAAGGCAGCTGACCAAGGCCGAGATCGACCAGGTATATCGCCGCCGACTTCATAAGCCGGCCTATCCTTTCGAGATGAGCACCGGCGAGATCGCCTGCTTCCTGTCGCATCGGAAGGCATGGGCGACCATCGTCGAACAAGACATCGACGCGGGTCTCATCTTCGAGGATGACGTGGAGGTCGATGATCTTTTCCCCGCGGCCTTCGCGGCTGCCAAGGCTTGCCTGGAACCTGGCGCGTTCATTCGCTTTCCTTTCCGTATGGGCAAGGAACATGGCAAATGCGTGCTGACGCAGGGGCAGACCAATGTCATTCGCCCGGTCCGCATCGGCCTCGGCATGGTGGCGCAGCTGGTAACCCGAGAGGCGGCCGTTCGTCTGTTGGAAGCGACCGAGACATTCGATCGTCCGGTCGATACCACGGCGCAGATGAGCTGGCTGACACACGTCTCGCCGCTTGCGGTCCTGCCCGGCGGCGTACACGAAATTTCCTCGCAGCTCGGCGGCAGCACGATCAAGAGCAGCAGGACGCTACTGGAAAGGCTTTCCAGAGAGGTGCTGCGCCCGCTATACCGTGCAAGAATTGCATTGCGCTCGCGCCGCTCCATCTGACTTTGAGACCATCAACTTGGCCGTTCCAATCCTCGCATATCATCAGATTGCGGTGCCGCCTTCGGGCAGGGCGCCGTTCAGAAGCATGGTGGTCCATCCGGACGCTTTCCGCAGCCAGATGAGATGGCTGAAAAGGTTGGGGATCCAGGGGCTGTCGCTGCGTGAGGCGATGCCCTACGTCACCGGCGCGAAGACGGGCAAGGTAGCGGCCATCACTTTCGACGACAGTTATCTGAACGTCTATGAGAATGCCTTGCCGGTGCTGCAGGAGTGTGGCTTCACCGCGACGAATTTCGTGGTCGTCAATCAGATCGGCGGCGGGAACGTGTGGGATGTGCCGCTTGGCGTCGCACCGGCGGCTTGCATGTCCGCGGAACAATTGCGTCACTGGTGCAGTCTTGGGCATGAAGTCGGTTCGCACACGCTGGATCACGTCCACCTGCCGCAATTGGAGAAGGAGGAGGCACGCCGCCAGATCTCCCAATCGCGCAGCGCGCTTGAAGATTTGCTTCGCGTCGATGTTTCGTCCTTCTGTTTTCCCTATGGCGATGAAACGCCGCTCGACCGAACGCTGATCCGCGACGCCGGCTACAGTGTGGCGACCACGACGCAGCGCGGCAGAGCGCGGCCGCAGGATGATCCGTTCGGCTTGCCGCGGGCGACCGTTCGGCGCAACGACACCTGGCTGCATTTCGTCAAGAAATGCGTATCCGGATAGCGGACCGCGTCCGATCCTCCTTATTGGCTGGATGTTTCCGGAGCGGCCGCCGGCCGCCCCGGACCTGCCCGATCAGGGGGCGATGGTGAAGGTATAGGTGCCGTTGGTCTTGTGACCATCCGTCGAGAGCACATGCCAATCGACCGCGTATTTTCCGGGTGCGAGCTTGTCGCTTACGGGAACCATCAGCGTCTTGTCGGCATCCATCAGCGAGGACGTGCCCGTCTTCACAGCTTTCTTATCGGGACCGGTTACGGTCACGCCGCTGAATTTCAGGTTGAGGCTCTCGGTGAAGGTGAGGTCGAGTTCCGAGGGCGCCTGCTTCACGGCACTGTCTGCGGCGGGGGCCGAGGTCTTCAGGTGTGCATGTGCCAGGGCCTGGCCTGCAAGCGCGAGGCTGACGGCGAACGTTGCAAGCACTAGCGTCTTCATCCGGGGCATGTCGTTTTCCTTTCGGGTTGTGAGCTGCAGCAGCGGCTACGGCCTGTTTGCTGGCGATCGAAGTCGCCGGTAATATCCGTTCGGATTGCGCCGACGGGATCGATACGAACGGCCCTTGGCCGCTTATTTCAGAAGGTTGCGGATCTTTTGCAGCGCGACCCCCTCGTCTTCCCCATAGGCAATCAGGCTGCGCAGATTGCCGTCCGCATCCACGAGCAGAACGGAGGCGGTGTGGTCCATGGTGTAATCGCCGCCGGGAGAGGGCACCTTCTTGGCATAGACGCGCCACGCTTTGATGGCCTTCTGCATTTCCGCGGTATCGCCGGTAACGCCGGTGATGCGATCGGTGAAATTGCCGGTGTACTTGTGCATGACATCAGGCGTGTCGCGCTCGGGATCCACGGAGAAGAAATAGGCCTTCAGCCTATCCGCTTCGGGGCCGAGCGTCTTGAACCAGCCAGCCATCTCGAACAGCGTCGTCGGGCAGACATCGGGGCAGTGAGTATAGCCGAAGTAGATCAACGACGGATGGCCCTTGAGCGCCTGCTCGGTGATGGGCTGGCCGCGGTCATCGATCAGATTGAACGGTCCGCCCATATGGCTTTCCGCAGCCGTTGCCGGCGGAATGAGGCTCCAGGTGAAATAGGCGATCAGGCCGCAGACGCCGAGCAGGAAGACCGTCAGGATCGCCGGGATCGACCACTCTTTTGTGAACATCGGCTTCTCCTTTCCGCTGTGAAGGGAGATGCGGCTGGTGCTGCGCCGTTCATTCAGCTGCGTTGGCATGATCGCCTCCATTGCCGGCCTTCTTGGCAATCGCCGATCCGACGGGGAAATCGACATCGATCGATCCGGCCTTCTCGAAGGTCAGTCTCGCTTTGATCGTCTCGCCCTGTTTGAACGGATCGACGACATCCATGAACATCACGTGGTAGCTGCCGGGCTTGAGCTGGACGCTCTTACCGGCCGGTAGCGGCAAGCCGTTTTCGAGCTTGCGCATGACCATGACGTCCTTGTCCATTTTCATCTCGTGGATCTCGACCTTGACCGCTCGCGATGACGTTGCCGAGACCAACCGGTCTTCGGTCTTGCCGCTATTGGTGATCGTCAGATAGCCACCGCCGACTTCGGCGCCCGGCACCATGGCGCGGGCGTAGGGGTCGGCGATCTTGAGATTTCCGAGCGTTACGTCGGCGGCGCAAGCCAGCCCCGGAGCGGCGAGGCAGAGGCTGACGGCAATGAAAGAGCTGATAAATCGGTTCATGATCGGTTTCCTCTGGGGATCTGGATGCCGCGCGGCAAATGCTGCCGCGCAGCCTTTCATGAGAAGAACCGCTTTAGCGGCGGCACGAAGCGAAGGATGGTTTGATCGACCAGCAGCATCACGACGATGGCAAGGCCGGTGAGCGGAAAGGCCGCGCCAAAGACGATCGCGATCAGCCACAGGCCGATATAGACGGACCTCTGCGGCGGCATGGGTGGCACGCCTAGGCGGCCGATCGGGCGGCGCTTCCACCACATCATGACGGCGGTGATGCAGCTGAGGATGATGGCAAGGCAGGTCGCCAGCATCAGCAACTGGTTGAAGAGGCCCCATTCCTGTCCCTGATGGACGTTGATGCCCCATTCGATCGCTTTGCCGAGCGCCGGATATTGATCGAAGGAAATATCGACCAGCGGTTTGCCGGAGTATTGATCGATATGAACGGTGCGCTCCTTGCCGAGGTCGCCGAAGTAGTGGCTGGCGGTGTAGACGCCGGTGTCGTCACTCGGAATCGCGAGATCTGCGCCGGCGATCATTCCCAATCCGTGCATGATCCCGACGGCCTCATTCAGGCCTATCGGCTTTGCGGACTGAGCTGAAGCGGTGTCGGAAAGCGGAACGGGAGCATTCTCGACGATCCAGCCGGGACGGCTGACGACATCCTGCGTGACCTTGGTCGATTTGGGAACATCGTCCCAGACTGCCGCCGGCGTTCCCAAGTCGTTTGTCGTCAGCCAGGTGTTGACATTGGCGCCCCAATAGCCGGACCAGGGCATGCCCGTGAATGCCAGGAAGAAAATGAGGATGCCGGCGATCGCGCCGGTCACGGCGTGCAGATCGCGCCAGAAGACGCGGCGGGACGGAGTGCCGCGAACCGTCATGACACCGCCCGTCTGGCGCCGAGGCCACCAGAGATAGATACCGGTGACGACAAGCATCAGCGCGAAGCCGCCGACGATTTCGATGATGCGGTTGGTCCAGGTGCCGAAATATTCGAGACTGTGAATGCGTTTGACGACCCAGCTGAACTCCTGCTTGGAGCCGACCGAGCCGAGCACCTCGCCATTGTGCGGATTGACGTAGACAAGCGTCGATTGGCCGGCCTTCGACACCGTCACAATAGCGGATCGATCTCCGGCTGCAGGCTCCCGATACGACGTCGCCTTGGCGCCCGGCATTGCCGTCAGCGCAGCGTCGACGATCTCCTGTGGCGGAAGCATCGCGCCGGTGTCGGCAACAATGTAACGGTGGGCATAGAAGGTGTCGGCGATCTGATCCTTGAAAAGATAGATGGATCCGGTGATCGCCAGATTGAGCAGGAAGGGTATGACGAGCAGGCCGGCGAAGAAATGCCAGCGCCAGATCGCGCGATAGAGTGAGATGTTATCGGCTGCGACGGCGCTCGGCTCGGTCGCGGTGAAGGCGGACATGGGGAACTCCCCGAAGATGCGGCGGCGCGAATGACCCGATTTGCAAGAGGCCCAATTTGCGGGAGAAATGCCTGTCTGCGGGAGATATGCGACCGATCGGTCGCGGCCCGTGCCGATGTTACCTGCGGAGCCGCTATGAGCGATCCGTCTGAGCATTTGAATATCGGCAGGAGGGCATCTTACCCGCAGCCGGCACGACTAGCGCTCGTGCATGGTCCGGCCGCCATTGACGACAAGCGTCACGGCATGGGCCGGGACGCAGGGTTCAGGCAAAGCTTCGCAGGGTGGGAGGAGCGCGTGGGCCGCTATTGGGCGGATAGAGCTGCCGGCGGAATGCTTCGTTTTTGGCAACGACGACATCGTCACGGACAAAGGCGAGATGCTCGCAAATATCCGTGGGCGGATTGGGGAGCAGGGCGGCTGCGGAAATGCGGCATGCTTCGCATCCCGGCATATAGGCCTTGCTATGCTCCTTGCCGTCTGGCGTCCTTTCGGTGACGCAGATGATCGGCAGGGTTCCGTCGGGCAGGCGGTATTGGGCGAGTTCGAACGGCGTCGGTTCGGCCGCTATCGAAACGGCCGGGCGATGGGCAAAACCGACGGACAGCAATGCAAAGGCGCATAGAATGCGCACCAGCCACTGCGTTGTCCCAAAGGTTCGCTTCCGCACGTTTGTCCCCATTATTGCCCAAAGCAACTACGACATTCGCAGCCGCATCTCAATGCGGCAATTTGGTATGCACAGCTCCAGTGCCGTTTACATGCTGCGCGAGGGTCAGCTACAGATCGTGAAGCGCGTGTGCGAAAGGGAAATGGAATGCCCATCGGGTCATGGAGGGGAGGCGAGGTCGACGTCGCCGTGATTGGTGCCGGGGCTGCCGGCGTCGGAGCCGCCCGGCGGCTGCAATCGCTCCGGCCCGACCTTTCCATCGTGCTCCTCGAAGCATCCGATCGGGTCGGCGGGCGGGCGCGGACAGTCCATCCTTTCGGCGCGGGTGGCGTAGCGCTCGACCTCGGCTGCGGCTGGCTGCACGGTGCGCGCACCAATCCCTGGACAAAGATCACCGAGGAGATCGGCCTGACGGTCGACCGCACGCCGGCCCCCTGGAGCGACGGCGGGCGGCAGCTCGAGCGTGACGATCCCGGAATGAAGGCGGCCGCAAGCGCGGTGGCGGAATTTTTTGAGCGGGTTGACGCCTATGAGGGAGCTGGCGACGTCGATCTTTCGGTCATGCTGCCTGCAGACGAGCCGTGGCGCGAAAGGATCTATGCCGTCGGGGCGTTCATGACCGGGGCCGAGTTGCCCAAGTCTTCGGTCATCGATCTCGGCCGCTATGACCCTGGCCCCGGCCCGGACTGGCGCGTTCAGCAGGGCTACGGCACGCTTGTCGCTACCTATGGCCTGCCGGTGGCGACCGTTCTGGGCGTTGAGGTCAACCGGATCGACCATAGCGGCGCCGATCATGTCGTGATTTCGACGAGCAAGGGCGAGCTGACGGCGACGGCGGTCGTTGTCTGCGTCTCCACCAATGTCCTTGCGGCGGAGCGGATCGCCTTCTGGCCACAGTTGCCGGAGAAGGTCGAGGCTGCTTCGCGTTTGCCTCTCGGGCTGGCCAATAAGCTTTTCATCCAGACCTCCGAGCCCGGCATGTTCCCCGAGGATACGCATGTCATGGGGTCGCGGCAGGATCGCCGCACCGGCGCCTATCAACTAAGACCATTCGGCGCGCCGGTAATCGAAGCTTATTTTGCCGGCGACCTTGCGTTCGATCTCGAACGCCAAGGCGTGGAGGCGGCCTTCGATTTTTCGGTGGAACAGCTGAAGCGCGTCTTCGGTGGGGATGTCGGAACGAAACTTTCGCCTTTGGCAGCGTCGTCCTGGGCGAGCGAGCCCTTTGTCGGCGGGTCCTATTCCTATGCTGTTCCGGGAGCTTCCGATCTGCGCGGCGTGTTGGCCGCGCCCTGCAACGAACGTCTGTTCTTCGCCGGAGAGGCTTGTTCGCGAGCGCGATACTCGACGGCGCACGGCGCCTATGAGAGCGGGGTTGCGGCGGCCGAAGCGGTGGCGCAGGCGCTATGATCTGGACTTGGTGAAAGGAGTGACGCGCTCAAAGCGCATCGCGATCTCTCGGACCAGCTTTGGCTCTTTATTTTGCGCATGTCGTTGTCGCAAAGTCGCTCAACGCTTTTGCGCGACATGCGTTCGCCGAAAAAATAACGATTCCGGTCGAAAATTTATGCGAAGCGCTCTTAAACTTGCGCGGCAACAGGCGTAAACGCAATCAAATACCACCCGATTTGGTTTAAATCTTCTTTCGGGAGATGGGCGGCGGAAGCCGCGACAGATAAAGCATTGGAGGAGCCATGAGTAACGGCGACACACTGACGTTCGACATTCAGAAAAATTCCAGCCCCGCAACGGCCAGCGAGCGTGAAGCCCTGCTGCAGAATCCGGGTTTCGGCCGCGTATTCACCGATCATATGGTGACGATCCGCTATTCGCAGGACCGCGGCTGGCACGATGCCAAGATCGAGGCGCGCAAGGCGCTGGCTCTCGATCCTGCGACCGTGGTGCTTCATTACGCTCAGGAAATTTTCGAAGGCATGAAGGCCTATCACCTGCCTGATGGCGGTGCTGCGCTCTTCCGCCCGAGCGCCAACGCGCAGCGTTTCCACAATTCGGCAGAGCGGCTGGCCATGCCGCCGCTGTCGGAAAAACTGTTCGTCGAGTCCGTCCGCGAACTGGTCAAGATCGATCGCGAGTGGATCCCGACCGCCGAAGGTGCTTCGCTCTACCTCCGCCCGTTCATGATCGGCTCGGAATCCGCGCTCGGAACCCGGCCGGCCACCGACTACCTTTTCTGCGTCATTGCCTCTCCCGTTGCCTCCTATTTCAAGGGCGGTGCGTCGGCGGTTACGCTTTGGGTTTCCGAAAATTATACGCGTGCTGCCCCCGGCGGCACCGGTGCAGCCAAGTGCGGCGGCAATTATGCCGCAAGCCTTTCCGCGCTCGCCGAAGGCCAGCGTGAAGGCTGCGACCAGGTCGTCTTCCTCGATGCCGTCGAAAAGCGCTGGATCGAAGAGCTTGGTGGCATGAACATCTTCTTCGTCTTCGACGACGGCTCGCTGCAGACGCCGCCGCTGACGGGAACGATCCTGCCGGGCATCACCCGCGATTCGCTGATCAAGCTGGGACGCGACATGGGCCTCACCGTTCGCGAAGAGCCCTATTCGAGCGAGCAGTGGCAGGCCGATGCTCAGAGCGGGCGTCTGCGCGAATCCTTCGCCTGCGGCACGGCTGCAGTCGTGACGCCGATCGGCAAGGTGAAGGGCCGCAAGCACAACTTTACGATCGGCGATGGCAATGCCGGGGCTACAACGCTCCGTCTGAAGGCCGCGTTGACCGATATCCAATTCGGCCGTGCGCCTGATAAGAACGAGTGGCTCGACCGCCTGTTCTAAGCGGAAAGCCCTTGATCCGCGTCAGTCTGACCGGAGCTCGATAGACATCCGGCGGGAAGCGCCTGTGGCGCTCCCGTCGGAACCTGACTTTTGAGATCGCATAGTCGCCCGAAACACATCGGAGTTGTTGTGATGACCAACGTCAGCGAACGTCCCGGCGTCGAGCCGGGCGAGGAGATCGGCTTTGTCGGTCTTGGCGTCATGGGCCAGCCGATGGCCCTCAATCTCGCAAGAGCGGGCACGAGGCTCGTGGTTTGGAACCGTTCGTCGGAAGCGGCCGACCCGTTACGCGCGGCCGGCGCTAGCGTTGCGGCTAGTGTCGAGGAAGTATTCGAGCGAGCCCGCATCATCATCCTGATGCTGGTCAATGAGGCCGTGCTGGATACGGTTCTACGGCGGGGAACGCCTGACTTCGCGAAGCGGGTTTCCGGGCACATCGTCGTTTCGATGGGGTCCAATTCGCCCGATTATTCGCGCGGGCTCGCTGCCGACATTCTTGCTGCCGGCGGACGCTATGTCGAAGCGCCGGTTTCGGGTTCGAGGAAGCCTGCGGAAACGGCGCAGCTCGTCGCGCTGCTCGGCGGCGATGAGGAGACGGTTGCGGAGGTACGCCCGGTGCTTGCCCCCATGTGCCGCGAAACCATCCTCTGCGGCCCGGTCGGCAATGCATTGCTGATGAAGCTTACCGTCAATCTCTACCTTTGCACGATGCTGGCAGGGCTTGCCGAAGCGGCGCATTTTGCCGAGCAGAACGGGCTCGACCTCAAGACTTTTCAGGCTGCCATCGATTCCGGACCGATGGCGAGCGACCTGACGCGCGTGAAAATTCCAAAGCTCGTTGCTCGGGATTTTTCAGTGCAGGCCGCCACGGCCGATGCGTTTAACAGTACAAATCTGATTGCACATGCGGCTCGCGCCGCCGGCATGGCCTCGCCGGTCCTCGATCTTTGCCGTGCGCTCTACGGCGAGAGTGTCGAACTCGGCAATGGCAGGCTGGATATGGTGTCGGTAGTGACGGCCATTGAAGCCCGTACCGCGGCGCTTGGTCGCTCTTAGAGCGGACAAAGCCTCATCCACCTTCTAAATCATTCTATTTGTTTGCTTTTGCGAAAAGCGAGGCAAAGGGCTGTGTTGCACTTTTCCTGGATTCGCTCTGGCAAGCGATCGTGCAATGCCTATGTTGGGTTGAGATCGAAACAGACATTCCTGAAAGGAAAACGGACATGTCTGCCCCCAAGGACAGCAATCTTTTTCAAAAGCTTGGTTTGAAGCATCCATTGATCGTCGCCCCGATGGCGGGCGGCCCGTCTTCTGTCGACCTCGTAGCATCGGCCTCGGCTGCGGGAGCGCTTGGCGCTATGGGAGGCGCCTATTCCAATAGCGCCGCCATAGAAACCTTTGCCGCGCAGGTCCGCCAGCGAACCGACAAGCCTTTCGCGATCAACCTGTTCGTTCCGCATGGCATAGCCGAAGTCACGCCCGATCGGCTCGAACGGGCAATAGAGGCAACCGCCGTGTATCGGCGCGAGCTCGAGCTGGCCTCGCCGCAGCTTGCTCTTCCCTATGAAGAGGATTTCGATACGCAGTTCGAAACCGTGCTGCGCCTCAAGCCCGCGTGCTTCAGTTTCGTCTTCGGCCTGCTACCGGTCGATCATGTGCGCGAGGTGAAAAAGGCCGGTATTCCATTGATCGGCACGGCGACGACGCTCGATGAGGCGAGGGCGTTGGAAGAGAGTGGCGTGGATGCCGTTACGCTGCAGGGCTTCGAAGCCGGCGGCCATCGCGGTATTTTCGATGCCAAGGCGGCGGATTCTGAAGTCGGTCTTCGCGATCTTCTGGCACAGTGCGTCGGCGCCATCCGCGTACCGCTGATCGCGGCAGGCGGCCTTATGACGGCAGAAGACGTGCGGGCGGTGCTTACAGCGGGGGCGCAGGCCGTCCAGATGGGCACGGCCTTTCTGGCCTGCGCGGAAGCTGGAACATCGGCGCCCTATCGCAAGGAGCTTCTCGAAGCATCGGAGCGCAGAACGCGGACAACGCGCGCCTTCTCCGGCCGCTTCGCCCGCGGCATCGAAAACCGCTTCATGGACGAAATGGATCGAAAGCCGGAAGGCATTCTTCCCTTTCCGGCGCAGAACAAGTTCACGCGCGATATGCGCGGCGCATCGACTGCGAAGGGATCGCCGGACTTTCTGTCTCTGTGGTCGGGAACCGGCAAGGGCGAGCTCTGGCAGGGCAAGGCTGCCGATCTGATCGAGCGCCTTTTTGCATAGAGCAGTTCCAGGAAAAGTGCGCAGCGGTTTTCTGTCCGGAATCGTTTGGCAATAAAAGGCTCCGGCAACACTTCTGCGTCTCTTGCGGGACAAAAAGAAAGGAGCCGGCAAGCCGGCTCCTGATCATCGTGCAAGGCTGTCGAGAGCCTTGCTTATTCCATGCCGAGAGCGGCCATGTAGGTCTGCAGGATGGATTCTTCTTCCAGGCGCTCATTCGCGTCCTTCTTGCGAAGGCGGATGATGGTACGGATCGCCTTGGTGTCGTAGCCGCGGCCCTTGGCTTCGCCCATCACGTCCTTGATGTCGGAGGCGATCGCGGCCTTTTCTTCTTCCAGGCGCTCGATACGCTCGATGAATTGGCGCAGTTCGGCTGCCGCTACGTTCTCGACGCTATTCTCTTCCATGCACTTCTCCTAAAGGGTCCTAGAGGGTCGCTCGAGGCCGGTCGCAAATGGAATCGGTGGGTCAACCGATGCTGCACTTCGCTTCAGGGCCTGCGCGGTATTTCGAATTCGATCGGGCAGTTGACGTGCCGCGAATGGCGCGCAAGGTCAAGCGGTATTGGTAAAGGCGGCGTTAATCTTTCGGCTTGTTTTGCTCGAAAGCGGCTTTTTGCACAGCCGAAGCTTCCTTCTGATGCAGGTTCTTCCAATCCTCATAGGGCATGCCGTAGATCATCTCGCGCGACTCGTCCTTGCTGACGGGCAGACCTGCCTCCTCGGCCGCTTCGCGATACCAGTTGGACAGGCAGTTGCGGCAGAAGCCGGCAAGGTTCATCAGGTCGATGTTCTGGACATCGCTGCGTTCGCGCAGGTGCGCAACGAGATGGCGAAACGCGGCGGCTTCGAGTTCGGTCTGCTGTTCCTTGGTGAGTGCGCTCATCTTCATTCTCCTCAATTCGCTCGCCGGTTCATCCCTCATAGGGGCCGGTACGCGACTGAAATCGCTTGTATTCGTGCAATGCCGGATCGGCGTTCAGTTCGGCGAAAATCCGCGACAGGCGGTCGGCCCATTCGGCAATGCCGGCTTCGTCGCCGATCAGATCCTGCCGGACCTCCAGCAGTGCATGCGGAATGCCTTTCATCATGCAATGGCGGAACATGGTGTCGTTGCGTAGGGCGCCGTCGTAAGGCTCGTTGTCTCCGACCACGAGATCGGTATCCGCGCCGAGCTTTGCAAGGAGCGGCGTAACGGCACGATCATCGCTATCCCAGAGCACGCTTGCGTGCCAGGGTCTTGCCACGCCTTTCCATGCTGGCGTGAAGGAATGCATCGACAGCACGAGAGGCGCCTGGCCCGTTGCTTTCGCTACTTCGGAAATCGTCTCGTCGACCGCCTTGTGGTACGGCCGGTGGAAGGCTTCGATGCGGTAGTTCCACTCCTCATCCGTGATCGGATGATTGCCGGGAATGATCGCTCCATCGGAGATCTTCATGATCAGCGTCGGGTCGTCTTCCCCGCGGTTCGGATCGATGAGCAAACGGGAGAAGCCGCCGAGCACGCCGGGCACGTCAAGCGTCTGGCACAGGTGGCGGCAGAGGCTTTCGATGCCGATATCGTAGGCGATGTGGCGCGAAAAGGCAGCCTCCGGCAGCCCCAGGCGGCCATAGCGCTCGGGCAAATGCCGCATGGCGTGGTCCCCGAGAATGACCATGCCTTTGTCACGATTGCCCGATATGATTTCGAAAGATGCGAAGTTGGTCATGCGGATTGTCGATTATTGAAATTTTCAACTCTTTGTTTGATTGCATGCGCGGATGGAAGGTGCAAGGTTTGCAGCCTCCGTCGGATGAACAGCGGCGCATGGCGCCGTCACCATCCCGTGAAGAAAATATAATCGATTAGAGTTGCGTTGACATTCATCGGATGGCAGCGCAAGAAGACGCAACAACGAATAACCGGGAGCCAATTGGAAGCCGTGTCCAGCCAAGTCGCGCCACGTTTCGTTAAGCGGTCCAGTCCGCTAGCCCGAATCGCCTTCCTCATTCTTGCTATAGCAGCGCCGTTCTTTTTCATGCCGAATGCGGCCCGTGCCGATTTCCGAACGTGCAACGGCACTCAGAACCTCGTCGGCGTAGCGATCGGCTATAGGGCCAAGGAAGGTTGGGTAACGGAAGGCTGGTGGCAGATTCCGGCCAATACCTGCGCCACCTTGATCGAGGGACCGCTCCAATCCCGCTATTACTATCTCTACGCAGAAGACGCGGCCCGTGGCGGCCGCTGGACCGGCGATGTCGAAATGTGCGTGGCGGAGAACGAATTCAAGATCCCAGGCGTGAAGGACTGCTACGCGCGCGGCTACCAGAAGATGGGATTCAAGGAATACGACACGGGGCGTCAGGCGAGCTGGATGGTTCAGCTCTCCGATACCCCGGGCAGCCAGGAAAGCCAGAATTGATGAAACGAAACAGAAAAGTCAAAATCCTCGCAACGCTCGGCCCGGCCTCTTCTTCCGAGGAAATGATCCAGAAGCTTCATGAGGCCGGCGCGGACCTGTTCCGCATCAACATGAGCCATGCCAGCCATGATGTGATGCGCACGCTCATTCAGCGCATTCGCGCCGTTGAAGCGCGCTGTGGTCGTCCGATCGGCATTCTCGCTGACTTGCAGGGTCCCAAGCTGCGCGTCGGCAAGTTTGCTGAAACCAAGGTCGATCTCAAGCCCGGCCAGACGTTCACGCTCGACAATCAGGATATCCCTGGCGACAACACGCGTGTCTACCTGCCGCATCCGGAAATTCTGGAATCGGTGCAGCCGGGCCACCGCCTGCTGATCGATGACGGCAAGCTGGCCTTGCGCGCCGAGAAGTGCGACGGCAAGAGCATCGTCACGACGGTCATTTCGGGCACGAAGATTTCCGACCGCAAGGGCGTCAGCCTGCCGGATACGCTGCTCGGCGTCGGCGCTCTGACGGATAAGGACCGCGTCGACCTCGATGCCGTTCTCGCCACCAATGAAGTCGATTGGGTTGCCCTTTCCTTCATCCAGCGCCCGGAAGACCTGACGGAAGTCCGCAAGATCTCGCATGGCCGCGTTGGCCTGATGTCGAAGATCGAAAAGCCGCAGGCCGTCGAGCGCATCGAGGAAATCATCGAGCTTTCCGACGCGTTGATGGTGGCCCGTGGCGACCTTGGCGTGGAAATGCCGCTGGAATCCGTTCCCGGTATTCAGAAGCAGTTGATCCGCGCCTGCCGTCGCTCGGGCAAGCCCGTTGTGGTCGCTACGCAGATGCTGGAATCGATGATCTCCGCGCCGGTTCCGACCCGCGCCGAAGTGTCCGACGTCGCGACCGCCGTCTTCGAAGGCGCCGATGCCGTCATGCTCTCGGCAGAATCCGCATCCGGCGACTATCCGGTCGAAGCCGTTTCCATGATGGCCTCGATCGCCGGCACCATCGAGCGCGAGCCGCATTATCCGGGTATCATCTATGCCCAGCGCGCTTTGCCTGAGGCAACCGGCGCCGATGCGATTTCGCTCGCCGCCCGCCAGATTGCCGAGACGCTGAAGCTCGCCGCCATCGTCTGCTACACCTCGTCCGGCACGACCGGCCTTCGCGCCTCGCGCGAGCGTCCGCAGGTTCCGATCCTGGCGCTGTCGCCGATCATTCAGACGGCACGTCGCCTGTCCGTCGTCTGGGGCATGCACTGCGTCGTCACGCATGATGCGACCGACCTCGACGACATGGTCAACAATGCCTGCCGCATCGTTGCCGAAGAAGGTTTCGGCAAGCCGGGTGACCGCATCATCATTTCGGCCGGTGTTCCGCTCGGCACGCCGGGCGCGACCAACATGCTGCGCATCGCCTATATCGGCTCGGACGGCCAGTCGGGCGTCTGATTGCCGACATAGGATACAGGCAACAGCCTTAACTACGCGGAACCCGCCTTCGAAAGAGGGCGGGTTTTCTTTTGAGGCCAGGAGTCTATTTCGCAGGTGGTCACGATCGCGTGCCTACCCAGTCTCCGGGCGGCTCAAGCGCGGATCTCCGTCGCCGACGAACTCCAGAAGATCTCCCGGTTGGCAATCCAGGGCTTTGCAGATCGCCTCCAAAGTCTCGAAACGGATGCCCTTCACTTTGCCGGACTTCAAAAGCGAGATATTGGCTTCGGTGATGCCCACCTCTGCAGCCAATTCCTTTGAGCGCATCTTTCGACGCGCCAGCATGACATCGAGATTGACGAGGATCGGCATGAGAGCATTTCCATGAAAATGCACGGCGGCTTCGCATCCGGAGTGCGCAAAAACAAAGAGATAGAGCTTTTCGCGATTCGAAGAAAAGCGAAAACTCTTTAGACGAAGTTCGCATTTTCGTCGGCGATGCGGGCTGCTTCCCGCAAGGTCCAGCCGATGGCGACGAGAAGGCCTCCGACAATCGCCCACAGAATATCGTCAAGGCTTATGGTCAGGGCAGCAAGTCGCTGCCCGGGAGGATTGCCGAACGTGATGAGAACGCTGGCGGCCATCCGCCAGAACGGCAGGAGAAGGCCCTTGGCAATCAGGATCATGCCGATACGCCACACCCGTGCCGCGGCAATATCCGTAATGGCTCGACCAGCGATGAAGCCGGTGAAGATCGCGCGCGCCTGCAACAGGAGATAGACGAGCAGGGCCGCCGGCGGCGCGGACAGGGCCAGACCCATGAGCTGAGTGGCTAACGTGACTGTTACCGGGGATCCGGCAATACCGAGATAAGGCGCCAGCATGGTCTGAACGGTGCTCTTGTCGATCCATATCCAGATCATGGCCGCGACCGTGAACACCATCCCCGCAACGGTCGATCCCGACATGATGCGCGCCCAGCGCCGGCGGCGATCCGTCACCCCTGGCGGTGGGTGATCGATGATATGCGTCATGTGAGCACTCCAATTGACTCGATATTTAATTTCTGTATTACGATAATTAATGATCGTCAATGAGGAATTCTTATGTCGATACCCCCTGTTATCCCGCGCGTCTTCATGCTGCTTGCCTTGCTCGTGCTGAGCGGCTGCCTGAGCACGCCGCTCTCCAGCCTACCGAAGCTCGCCCGGCTCGATTTCCTCACCATGAATTTTGCCGAGGTCAGGGCGGGGCTGCGTCAGCCTTCTGCGCTGGCGTTGCGGCCGGGTGATTTCGTCATGACCGTGAAGACGAAGACCGAGGGTAGCAGCGATGAAACCGTTGACCGGTTCGTTCTCGTCGAGGCAGCCGAGCCCGCTGAGCGTCACCCGCTTTCCATGGAGGCGAAGCCAGGATTTGTCTTGAGCGTGTGGCGGATCGCTCCCGAGGATGTTCCACGGTTGGCGGCGATCCAGGAGCGCACTCGCGTGTCGATCAAGTATGGTCCGCGCGTACGTGGCAGCATCGAGATTGCCGTAACCGGCGGATGCGTGCGCGAGGATATTCCTGCCGGGCCACTGCCAGTGTCCACCTATTTGAAGCCGGCTCGCGACGAGAGCTTCATCACCCTGAGCGCCAATGCCGACCTCAGGGGGATGATTACAGGAAAGGATCGGCAAGTATCCTTTCCTCGCTGCTGATTGCTTGGAGGCGTGGTCTGGTCGATGGAGAGGCCACAGAGGGTGTCGCGGTGCGGCATAAGAGAGACCAGGCGGGTATTGCTAAGCGCTGCACCACATGCAACCTTCTGGGCTCAAGGAGGAGGGACATCATGCATCTGACCACGCTGCTCGCCTTTGCCGCCGTCTCTTTCATCGGTATCGCGACGCCGGGGCCTACCGTGCTTCTGGCGCTCACAAATGGCTCGCGTTTCGGCGTCCGGCGCGCCTTGCCGGGAATGATCGGTGCTGTTCTGTCTGATGCTGTGTTGATCTGTGCCGTCGCTATCGGCCTCGGAGCGCTCCTGGCGGCTTCCGAATTCTGGTTCTCGGCGCTGAAATGGGTGGGCGCCGCCTATCTCGCCTTTCTTGGCATCATGATGCTGCGTTCGAAGGGGAGCATTGATGGCGCCTTGCAGGCTAGTGCGAGCCAGTCGAAGGGAACGGCATTTTCCATCGGATTGAAGAGCTTCATGGTCGCCGTCACCAATCCGAAGGGCTATCTCTTCTTCTCGGCCTTCTTGCCGCAGTTCATCGATCCCTCCATGCCGCAGCTTCAGCAATACTTCATTCTGGGCAGCATCTTCGCCGCGCTCGATTTCATGATTATGTTCGGCTATGCGGTCTTCGGCTCACAGGCTGTGCGGGTTCTGAAGTCCGAAGGGGCAAAGTGGCTCGAGCGCGCCTGTGGCGGCGCGCTGCTGGCTCTTGCGGGATCATTGGCGCTCTATCGTCGCGCCGCCAACTGAGGATCGACAGCATCGGCCCAAAAATCTGATAGGATTTTCGGAAAGCCCGATGCGTAGATTCAAGGAGATAGGGCGTCCTTAGTGCTTCCAAAAGGAAGCACGGCGCTCTAGTGGCGGCTCAGAGCCGCTTCGAAGACATGCTGGTCGACATTGCCGCCCGATGTGACCGCGATCACCGTATCGCCCTCTATGTTTTTGCCGTGAAAGAGCGCCGCTGCCAGCGCGACGGCTCCGCCTGGTTCCACCACGATCTTCAAACGGGTGAAGGCGAGCGCCATGGCCTTTTGAGCTTCCTCATCCGTAACGACGAGACCGGCACCGCAAAGCCGCTTCAGGATCGGGAAGGTGATGTTGCCCGGCTGCGGCGTGATGATGGCATCGCAGATCGAGCCTTGCAGCGCGGCATTGCGCTCGATCTTGCCTGAGGCGAGCGAGCGGGCGGTGTCGTCGAAGTCCTGGGGTTCGCAGGGATGTACCTTGAAGCCCGGGGCGCGGGATTCAAGCGCCAACGCGATACCGGAGGTGAGCCCGCCGCCGCCGCAGGGAACGAGAACGCTTGCGGCCTCGATGCCTTCCTCGGCAGCCTGTTCGGCGATTTCGAGCCCGGTCGTTCCCTGGCCTGCGATAACCTGTGGCTCGTCGAAGGGCTTGATGAGCGTCAGGCCACGCTCCTTGGAAATGCGTGCGCCGATTTCGTCTCGGTCTTCCTTGACGCGGTCATAGAGTACGACGTCTGCACCGAAGGCGCGGGTATTGGCGATCTTCAGCTTCGGGGCGTCAGTCGGCATGATGATGACAGCGGGAACGCCGTGAAGCTTTGCGGCCAGCGCCACACCTTGCGCATGGTTGCCGGATGAGAAGGCGATGACGCCCTTGGCGCGCACGGATGGCTCAAGCGCCGAGACCGCCGACCAGCCGCCGCGGAACTTGAAGGAGCCGGAGTGCTGCAGGCATTCGGCCTTCACGAACAGGCGGCGGCCCGCAATCTCATCGAGAAAGGGCGAGGAGAGAAGCGGCGTGCGCCGTGCCCGGCCACCGAGGCGAGTGCGGGCGGCTTCGATCATTGCAATATCGACCATGGAGGGATCACTCTTCTGCTTCAGAAAGACTTTCCATCCATAGAGCGCCCGCCTTTCCTTTAAAACAAGGAGATTGTCTCTGTGACACTTCAGGCGACGCCGGAGCGCCGTGCTTCCTTTGGGAAGCACAAAAGATGCTCCGTCCTGTTTGTTCTACGCATCGGGCTTTCCGAAAATCGGTTCCGATTTTCGGGCCGATGCCGTCGGCAGCGAGAGGTGCCCGACATCGTATGTCTGCAGGCCGGATCTTGCCGGATCTTTCGGCGGCTCGGCCAGCAGGCGGAAGCGCACCAGCGTCCAGTGCGTCGGTTCGAATGCAGCGACCGAGGCGAGCGCCTCGCCATTCGATATGGCACGTGCTGCTGCCTCGCTCTCCTTCGCGCGCAGTTCTGAAAGCGATGTTTCGGCGTCGATGGCGACGATCTCGCGCGTGGCGAATTTGGCGCTGCGAATATCCGCGGAGGTTTCGGCATGCCAGGCGATCCAGGTGTTGATCTGAGGGCGGCCAAAATTCTCGGTCAGGGCCAGGAAGCCGGGGCCGCACAAGAAATCGCTCAAACCCTCTTCCTGCTGCCAGACGTAGAAGGGTGAATAGAAATTCTGCCGGCTCCCCGTGACGGCATCGCCCTTTCTCGCCGTCAGATAGGCCTTGAATTTCAAGCCGGGGAGATTGTCGAGCAGGGGACCTTTCTCGCGGATGCGGCGATCGATGATCGCCATGTCGTAGTCCGCGGGGAGGGGAAAGTTATATTGCATGGCGATCATGGTCATTCCTCCAGCCAGGTGACGGCGCTTCCATTTTGCGCTGCCTGGATGCTGATATAGGAGAAGGCATTCTCCGGTGCCGCACCGTGCCGATGGCGTTCGTTCGGTGCGAAGCTGATACAATCACCGGCATGCAGTTCTTCTGCGGGACCGCCGAACCGTTCGGCAAGGCCGACGCCGGACAGAACGTAGAGGATCTGTCCGTGCGGATGCGTGTGCCAGCGGGTCATGACGCCGGGTTCGAGTGCACAGCGCATCGCGGTGAGGCCGCCGTTTTCGGCACTCTCCACCAGCGACTCCACCAGGAAGGTAGCGGTAGCGATGCCTTCGGGCGACGGCTGCATGTTCGTGCCGGCGCGATGAATGGCGGGCGACTGGATAGACGTGGTTTGCGGCATGGTTCTCAAACCTGCTCGATCATTTGCGCGCGGCCATCGGCAAATGACCAGTCCTCCCGTGTTGCAGTGGTGATGGTGATCATGATGTCCTCAGGGCGGACGCCCGGAGCGTCTGCAAGAAGTTCGGCGACGCGGCGATAGAAGGCTTTCTTGGTCTCGGTGCTGCGCGGCTTGCCCGTGGTGACATCGAAGAAGACGTAATCGTCCGTGCGCGGCTTGCTGGCGAAATAGGTCCGGTCGAAAACCAGCTCATGCCGCTCCAGCTGATGGATGGACTGAAAGCGATCCGTCGGCGGCACCTCGAAAGCCTCGACGAGCGCGCGATGGAAATTGTCCGACAGCGCCTTGAGATATTCCGGCGACTTGCCGTGCAGAAGGGTGATGCGGGTGAATGGCATGGGATGCTCCTGTTTCCGTGTCTCTTGACGATCATAGAATGACAGCAGATAATCATCCCGAAAATCAGATAATTCTGGATATATAATTCCAAAAAAGTGGATGGTTGTTCGTGCGGAAGATTATCTTCGATCTCGATGTGCTGCGCAGCTTTGTGACCGGCATGGATCTCGGCAGCTACGCCAAGGCGGCAGACAGGCTGGGGCGCTCTACTTCGGCGGTCAGTGCGCAACTGAAAAGGCTGGAGGAACAGGCGGGTACGCCGATCTTCCGAAAAGCAGGACGCGGGCTGGCACTCACCGAAGCCGGCGAGACGATGCTTGGTTATGCCCGGCGCTTGCTGGACCTGAATGACGAGGCGGCCGCGGCACTGCACGGGACGGAGCTCGAGGGTTGGGTTCGTCTCGGCTTGCAGGAGGATTTTGGAGAGACCTTGCTGCCTGAAGTGCTCGGACGTTTTGCCCGCGCCCATCCGAAGGTACGCATCGAGGCGCGCGTTACGCGCAATGTCGAACTGGTCGAGCGGGTGACGTCGGGCAAGCTCGATCTGGCGCTTGCCTGGAGCGACGGCTTTCGCACCGCTCATACGGATCGAATTGCCGAAGTGCCGATCTGCTGGGTCGGCCCCGCGAATGGTGACGTCCAGTGGCATGCGGAGAGCGGCGAGACCATGCCGCTTGCCTCGCTTGAGGCGCCATGCCTGCTGCGGAATATCGCCACCAAGACGCTCGATCGAGCTGGGATCGGCTGGCGGGTATCCTTCGTCAGCCCTAGTCTGGGCGGTCTTTGGGCGGCAACGGCTGCAGGCCTTGGCCTGGCGCTGCGCACGCCGCTCGGGCTGCCAAGCAAGGTGCGGCAGCTAACGCCTGGTGAGGCCGGCCTGCCGGCTTTGCCGACGCTGGATCTGGTGCTGCATCGCGCTGAAGCGGAAGCGAGCCCTGCGACGGAGCGGCTGGCGTCGATCATGCTGCAGGCGGTGAGGCAGACGATAGAGACCGTGCCGCACAGTCGTATATTCGCGGATGCCGCTGCAGCTGACTATGACGTCGTCATGGCCTGAGAGGAGGGCGTCCGCCCGGAAGCTTCGTTGCTGAGGCCGCTGATGCGGATTTCCGCTTGTGCGGCAAGCATCTGCAGGTCGCGCGATTGGCCAGCCAGCCGCTCGATGGCAGCGATTGCAACATCCGTCGTCACGTAGTCCGGCTTATGGCCGAGATTGCTTATGGTGACGAGCTCGGCGCCGGCAATATCCCGGGCGAGCCCGCGGGAATGTAATTCCTCCAGCACGATGTCGTCGCTGTCGCCGGTGATGATGACGGTTGGCGCCTTGATCTCGCTGTACCGCGGCGCATGGGCGGAGACATAGGCGAAAAGGTTGACCACGTCGGTCGCATTGTTGCGGAATGTATGCGGCCGCAGCACCAGTTCCGGCGCTGTTTTCTCTATGTAATCCGCCGGCCTCGCATTCGGGCGGAAGATGCTGAGCGTGCCGGTCTCGACCCTGCGCAGGCCGATCGGCATGACGATCAGATGTGTGAAGAGCCAACCGAGAACGGGCGTGGCGGCGAGCGTATAGTACCAGTCGACGCCGCCGGGCCAGGGATGGGTGGCTGGTGCCAGAAACAACAGTCCTTCGGTCCTGCCGGGATGCCGCATGCCGAACGCCGCGGCGATGGCTCCGCCGAAAGAATGGCCGATGATGATGGCGCTCCCGATGCCGCGCTTGTCCATCAGTCTGGCAATGGCGTCGGCCTGGCCCGAGGGGAGGGCGTTTTCCGCCGGTCCGCGCTCGGAATAGCCATGGCCGGGTCGATCGACGAACAGCATTTCGGCGCGGCCGCTCAAAGGAGCCGCGAAAGCTTCGAACTGATCGCGCAGATTGCCGCTGGCGCCATGAATGAAAACCAGTGCAGGCAGATCTGCAGTCGCTGGGCGCGGCAGATGCACGGCGTTCAAACGGTAGCCGCCGATATCAGTCAGTTCGCCGATATTGGGATAGGTTTGCTCGATCGCACGCGTCTTGTATGCGGAGAAGCCCGCGGCAAAGACGACAACAGTAATAATGGCAGTGAGCAGAGAATCGATCATTGCGGCACGAATCAAATATCAGAGGCCACCAAAGTACGTCGCGATCTTTCAGATGCGCGTTTAGCGCTTTAGTTCCTTGTTTTGCGCATGTCGTTGCCGCAAAACCGTTGTGCTGCATACTTTTGCGCGACATGCCTTAATCTAATGCCCCATCGAGGTTTTTCATCCCCTGGGATGCAGTTTCTGCTGTGCGCGATGGCGCCGCTGCGCCAACAATCAGGTGCGGCTGCCCGCAATCTTCTCCGAGAGCTTGCTGACCTCTTCCTGTGCCGAGCGATTCGCCGGATAGATGTCGAGGAAGCGTTCCCAGGTTCTCAATGCCAGCGCATCATTGCCTCGTTCGGTCAGCAGCGCCGCCATGCCGGCAATAGCGCCAAAGTGGCGAGGCTCGATCCGCAGGACCTGATTGATGTCTTCCATCGACTTGCGATAGTCGCCGATAGCGAAGTTGAGCGTCGCGCGCCTGTTCCAGCCTTCGACATAATCGGGCCTCAGCGAGATCACCTGATCGAGATAGTCCATCGCGGCGGCGTTGCGCTTGTCCAGAATGGCCTTGTCGGCCCATTGCATCAGGAGATTAACGGTGGCGCTGCCGGAATCACTGAGTTCGGCATTGATCTGATCGGCGATGAGGCTCGCCTGATCGGGATCGCGCTGACGTTTCAATGACGTGAAGAGGTTGTCGAGCCGCTGTTTGGGTGAGAGGCTGCCGGAGGTGTCACCGGAATCCTTCCGTTCGACGATACTGCTCGAATCGTCGGCCACCGCCGTTTGCGGCGTCGCTATACTCAAGACGAGCAGGATCGGAAGGGCAAAAAAGGGCAAAGCTAAAACGCGCATGGCGGGCATAGTAGCCCGCCAGTGTCGAAGATCAAAAACAAATTTGATGCGATCAACTAAAACTGTGCGCTCGATCCGAGGGATCAGAGCCACGCGCTATATCAGCCCTGACGAGCCTTGTAGCGCGGGTTCAGCTTGTTGATGATGTAGATGCGGCCCTTGCGGCGAACGAGACGGTTGTCACGGTGGCGCGCCTTGAGCGACTTGAGCGAATTCTTGATCTTCATTTTTCTGATCCGCGATGTTCGAGGGGGAATGTCACATTCGCCCGTGTCATTAACAATCAAAAGCGCGCTCAGGGCGCGCTCTTTAGGGTGGGGAGCAAATACCCTGTCGCCCGTGCCCTGTCAACCATGTCAGGGGCTTTTTCCCGCCCGTCTTAACGGACAAGCTGTGTAACATGGCCCATTTTGCGGCCCGGGCGCGCTTCGCTCTTGCCGTAGAGGTGCACCAGCGTGTCGTCAAGGCGCAGCCATTGCGGCAGCGCCAGAATGTCGTCGCCGACCAGATTCGTCATCACGCAATCGGAATGGCGTTGCGGATTTCCGAGTGGCAGGCCGGCCACCGCCCGGATGTGTTGCTCGAATTGCGAGATGACGCAGGCGGCCTCAGTCCAATGGCCTGAGTTGTGGACGCGCGGCGCCATTTCATTGGCGATGAGGTCGCCGTTCGCCAGTGCAAAGAATTCGATGCCGATCACGCCGACATAACCGAGCGCAGTCAGGATCTTTTCCGCAGCCGCGCGCGCGGCTGCAGCCGTCTGCTCGGAAATGCTGGCGGGCAGGGTTGAAGTGTGGAGGATGCCGTCTCGGTGGACGTTCTCAGCCGGATCGTAGCAGGCAATCGTTCCGTCGATACCGCGTGCGGCGATGATCGAGATCTCGCGCTCGAAGGATACGAAGCTTTCAAGAATAAGAGGTACGCCGCCGAGGGCCGCATAGCCGCCTTCGGGGCTGTCGGCCGATGAGCGATAGACACGCTGGCCCTTGCCGTCATAGCCGAGACGGCGGGTCTTCAACACGCCCTGGCCGCCGAAATCGGCAAGGGCTGCCTCAAGATCGGCCTGGCTGTCGACGGCATGGAAGCGTGCGGTCGGGATGCCGCAGCCGTTGATGAAGCGCTTTTCGGTCAGCCGGTCCTGCGCCATCTCCAGAGCCTTCGGCGGCGGATAGACAGCGATATCGTCAGCCAGCTTTTCGGCGGCCAGGACCGGAACATTCTCGAATTCGTATGTCACGACGTCGCAGCGCCTTGCCAGTTCGGCAAGGGCAGCCGCATCGTCATAGGCGGCGACAATCTGCTCGCTGGCGACTTGGGCTGCCGGACAGTCGGCTTGCGGTTCGAGGATGATGATGCGGAAATTCAGGCGCGCAGCCGCCATGGCGAGCATGCGGCCGAGCTGGCCGCCGCCGATGATGCCAATAGTCTTCTCGGTCATAGGTCATCCATCGGGTATTCGGCAACGCCTGCGCTCTGGCGCGCACGCCATTCGTCCAGCCGGTCGGCGATTTCTTCGTCGCCGAGCGCCAGGACGGCGGCGGCGAGAAGGGCGGCATTCACCGCGCCGGCCTTGCCGATCGCCAATGTTCCGACGGGGATGCCAGCCGGCATCTGCACGATGGAGAGAAGGCTATCCTGCCCGGAGAGCGCGCGAGACTGTACCGGCACACCGAAGACCGGCAGCGGCGTCATGGAGGCGGCCATGCCGGGAAGGTGGGCCGCCCCGCCGGCGCCGGCAATGATGACCTTGAAGCCTTCATCCCTTGCGCCCTTGGCGAAACTCACCAGCCTGTCCGGCGTGCGATGCGCTGAGATGATGCGCGCATCATAGGTGATCTCCAGGGCTTCAAGAGTGTCTGCGGCATTTTTCATGGTTTCCCAGTCGGACTGGCTTCCCATGATGATGGCGACAGGCGGTCTTTCGGTCATCATCGTCGCGTTATGCTCCTCAGGCTATAATGTCGGGAATAATCTGGTCTTCCAGCTTGGAAAGCTTGTCCTTGATGACGAGCTTCTTCTTCTTCATGCGCTGGATGCGAAGGGCCTCGCAGCCCGTCTGGATCATGGCATTGATTGCGGCATCATAATCTTCGTGTTCCTGGCGCAGCCGCGCCACGATCAGCCTGATTTCCGCCTGTTCCTGATCGGCCATGTTCATTTCCCCAGCATATCGCGGAATCGCATGTCTTCCGCCTCTTAAATCCCGCAAGCTCCTATCATCAAATGGCGGTAACGGGAAGTTATCCTTCATCACGAATTTGCCGCCTATAGGCCACGTTTTCGCCTTCGACAAGGGCCGGATATTATGGCACAGTGGGAGGGTTGACACCTAGGGCCTTGGCGAATGGATGGTCAAGGCCCCTAAAGAGGAAGGAAGGGTCATATGACTGTTCAAGCTCATCTTGAATCGCTCGAAAAGAAACATGTCGCTCTGGAGGAAGAGCTGCATACCGCACTGACGTCTCCCTCTATCAATGATACCACGATAGCCGACATCAAGCGCAGGAAACTGCGCGTCAAGGACGAAATCCAGCGTCTGCGTTCGTCGGTTCACTGACGCAAAGCGTCAGGGATCAAAATTATCGATCTTGGCGGGTAGGCCAATGGATCGAGAGATTCCGGAATAGCTGCCGAGATCGAAAACTATTGTCGCTTAGAGCGAGTGCGCCGACGTTATAGTATCAGGGTGGGTCGGCGCAGCTTTCTTAAACATGCTGCGCAAGAACATTTGGACGCATTGCGATAGAGATTGCGCAAAGCAAAAAGTTTAGATGGAAGCGGCGGCTTTCAAGCCCAGAATTGATCCAGCCATAAATTCAGTTTGTCGAAGCCGCGGCTGTTGATGGCATATATGCGTTTCGTGCCCTCATTGGTCACGGAAACGAGATTGCTGTCGAGCAATGCCTTGAGATGCTGCGACACCGCGGGGCGACTGATCGGCAGGCCTTGCGCCAGCTCATTGACCGTTTTGGGTGAGCGTCGCAGCTCCTCCAGCAAGTAGCGCCGGTTCGGGTCCGCGATGGCTGCGAAGGGATCCATGGTCGACATAAGGAAAAGCTACGTCAAACGCTAGGGTGCGGCAAGTTAATTGTGCGCTGCACGATATAATGTGCGGCAGGCACGGATGGCGGTCGATATAATCGCGACCCACACCACCTTCGAGAGGCCAGTTTCGGCGGCTGCCCCTTGTCAGAGCGGACTATCGCATTTACTCACGACTATCGAACCGGTGCATCATCCTCCAAGGATGAGCCCGAAACCATGGAAGCTCGCATGACCGTGCCCGAAGATCGTTGCCGCCTCGTTCTCATCGTTCCCGATATCGCCGATATGGAGGAACAGGTGAAGGTCGTTGCCGATGCACTCAGGGGCGGCGATGTCGCCTCGGTGATCATTCCCCAGTATGGGCTGGACGACAACACGTTCCAGAAGCATGCGGAGAAGCTGGTACCCGTCGTACAGGCAGCCGGCGCCGCAGCGTTGATATCAGGCGATACCCGCGTGGCAGGCCGGGTGAAGGCCGATGGATTGCATATTGCCGGCAATCTAGCTGAGCTTACCGAAGCCGTCGAGAAATTCGTGCCGAAGCTGATCGTTGGCGGCGGCAACGCCACCGAAAGGCACAGCGCTCTTGAGGTCGGAGAACTTCGGCCGGACTATATCTTCTTCGGCAAGCTGGATGGCGATATCAAGCCCGAGGCGCATCCGAAGAATGTGGCGCTTGGCGAGTGGTGGGCCTCGATGATCGAAATTCCGTGCATCGTCATGGGCGGCACGGATCCGAAGTCGGCGCTGGAGGTGGCTTTGAGCGGCGCCGAATTCGTCGCCTTGCGCACAGCCGTCTTTGCCGAGCCAGCGAACGCACCTTCCATCGTTGCGGAAGTGAACGCGCTTCTCGACGAAAAAGCGCCACGGTTTGAGGATTGATAGCGATTCATGTCGCCGAAGCCACGATTCTGCCATCGATCCTTCCTCGCCGTGCTCGCAGCCGGGCTTGCGGCATTTCCGCTATTGGCCGTGGCGCAATCGGGTAATGGCGGCGATACGTCGCTGCCGGGCGTGACGGCGCCGGCGGAAAAGAGTGCGCCGGCTGAGGACAATGCGCAGCCCGACGATTCCTCCGCTGCAGCGGACAAGGATGTTCCGCGGCCAAACCAGAGCATCGTCACGCGGCCGCTGAACGCCGATGTCAGCACTTTCAAGACCGAGAAAATTCAGCCGGGCGCAGAGCCCAAGGCCGATGACAATATCAAGCCCTCTGCGGGCGTGGGCGTTTTCGAGCGCATGGGCGCGAAGTTGCCCGATCTGCCGCCGGAGAAACCCTTCACCGGCAAGGTCGACGATGCCTATGGTGCCTTCCAGCGCGGTTATTACCTGACGGCGTTTCAAAGAGCCTTGCCACGGGCGCAGCTTGGCGACCCTGCCGCGCAAACCTTGATTGCCGAGCTGATGACGCAGGGGCTGGGCGTCAAGCGCGACACCAAGGATGCAGCCTTCTGGTATAGCAAGGCGGCCGAGGGTGGCGATGCCACGGCCATGTTCAAATACGCACTGGTTCTGATGGAGGGGCGTGACGTCCCCCGCGATCAGAAAAAGGCGGATCAGTGGATGAGGAAGGCGGCCGACGCCGGCCAAGCCTCCGCCGAGTTCAACGTTGCGCAGATCATCACCGCAGAGAACCCCGGCTTGAAGGGGTTGCAGATGGCGCTTCCCTATTATGAGAAATCCGCCGAGCAGGGCATTGCCGATGCGCAGTATGCGGTCTCGCAGCTTTATCTCAACCTTCCCGATCTGCCGCCGGAAAAGAAGGCGCGCGCTCGGGAATGGCTGTCGCGCGCCGCAAATGCGGGTTTCGATACCGCGCAGCTCGATATGGGCATCTGGCTGATCAACGGCACGGGCGGCAAGCAGGATCTCGAAAACGGCTTCAACTGGATGCGGGTGGCCGCCTATCGCGGCAATGTCGTCGCGCAGAACAAGCTCGCGCATCTCTATATCAATGCCATCGGCACCAAGCAGGATCCGGTTGCTGCGGCCACCTGGTATGTCATATCCCGCCGCGCCGGCCTGAAAGATCCCGAACTTGAGGATTTCTATCAGGGTATAGAGGACTATCAGCAGAAAGCGGCTATCGACGCTGCCAACAAATACCGCCGCGCACGCTAGAGCCGGATGATTTCAGGTCGGTTCGACCTGAAATCTGAAGTCGCCGCAGAATTCAACAGGCGAGGCGTGATGTCGTCCGAAATCGCCTGACACTTTTCTGCATCATGTTTCAACAGCCACCGTCAATCCGGTGTTATTGCGCGCCCTGCTGCGTCAGTTTGCGCCTGCAACTGCCTCACCACTTGAAATTCCCCCGATTTTATGGTCTTGAGGCCGCCAATCTTTTATGTGCGCTGACGTTCCCGCTCCGCCGGGGCTCGATTTCGGGTCCGGTCAGCACCTTCTGCATTATCCAAGGAAACCCGATGGCCCGTTCTGCTCTTCTCAATGTCATGGTTCAGGCTGCTCTCAAGGCAGGCAAGTCGCTCAGCCGCGATTTCGGCGAAGTGCAGAACCTGCAGGTTTCGGTGAAGGGACCAGGCGATTTCGTCAGTCAGGCCGACATCAAGGCGCAGAAGATCATCCGCGACGAATTGATGAAGGCCCGTCCGACCTACGGCTTCCTCGGCGAAGAGGGCGACGAGATCAAGGGTACGGACGGCGCGCACCGCTGGATCGTCGATCCTCTCGACGGCACCACCAACTTCCTGCACGGTATTCCATTCTTCGCGGTCTCCGTCGCTCTGGAGCGCAACGGTGAGATCGTTGCCGGCGTCACTTTCAATCCGGCGACGGATGAACTCTATACGTCAGAGCGCGGTGGCGGTGCATTCCTCAATGACCGTCGTCTGCGCGTCGCCTCGCGCCGCGTGCTCTCGGACAGCGTCATCAGCTGTGGCGTTCCGAATCTCGGCCGCGGCAATCATGGCAAGTTCCTCGTCGAGTTGCGCCATGTCATGGGCGAAGCCGCAGGCGTGCGCAGCCTCGGTTCGGCGTCGCTCGATCTTGCCTATGTGGCGGCCGGCCGCTTCGACGGCTTCTGGGAAACCGGCCTCTACCCTTGGGACGTGGCAGCGGGCATTCTGTTCATCCGCGAAGCCGGCGGTTTCGTCTCGGATTCCAACGGCGGCACCGATATGCTCACCACCGGCTCGATCATTTGCGGCAACGAGCACATTCAGAAGGCGCTTGCCGAGGTCGTGAAGCGACCGATCCCGACGAAGTAAGCCACGCTCCGACACGTTGCTTCAGTCATAAAACAGTCTGTTGCCAACGGGCTGTTTTGTGCTTTCCGTCTCTTCAATTCGGCACAATGATGCTCTAGTCTCCGCAGCGTAAAATGCGGCGGCGGAGCGTATGATGGAAAATGTGAAACTGTCGGATCTGGGATCGACCGACAACGTATCGGGAAATTACACCTACAAGCTCTCAAGCCCGATGGCCTTTTTCTGGACGATGATCCTTTTCCTGATCATCGTCGGTTTCATCGTGGCCATCCTGTTCCGTCAGGCTCAGGTCGCCTTCCTCCACAATCCCGGTCTCAACGGCTTGATCGTCGGCGTTCTGGTCGTCGGCATATTGCTTGTCTTCAATCATGTGCTGATGCTGAGGCCAGAAGTTCGCTGGTTCAATCATTTCCGCGCCGTCGGCAATGCCGACAAGGTCGGCCGCAACCCGCGACTGCTCGCGCCGATGCGTGCGCTGCTCGGCAATCGCCGTGCGATGCAGTTCTCGACGGCGACGCTGCGCTCCATCCTCGACTCGATTGCCACGCGCCTTGACGAATCGCGCGATACCTCACGCTATCTCATCGGCCTGCTCGTCTTTCTCGGTCTGCTCGGCACATTCTGGGGCCTGATCGGCACGATCGGCTCGATCAACGACGTTATCCAGGGGCTCGATGCCGGCACCGGCGATAGCGGCGATATCCTAAGTGCCCTGAAATCCGGCCTCTCCGGGCCGCTGGTCGGCATGGGCACGGCTTTCTCCTCCTCGCTGCTCGGCCTTTCCGGCTCGCTGATCCTCGGCTTCCTCGATCTGCAGGCGGGGCGGGCGCAGAACCGCTTCTATACCGAACTCGAAAACTGGCTTTCCTCGGTTACCGATGTCGGTTCGGATATCGCCCCCCCGGTCATCGATAATGCCGCCGGTGCCTCCTCTGAGGATGTGCGGGCCTTGTCGGACTATCTGCGCAAGATCGCCGACGAGGGTGGTGGCCAGCGTTCGGTAACCGCGATGGCGAACCTTGCCGAGGGTATTCAGGGGCTAGTCAAAAACATGCGTAACGAGCAGCAGATGCTGCGCGACTGGATCGAGGCACAGCAGGAGGAGGCCAAATCGATGCGGCGCACGCTCGACCGGCTTGCCGATCGCATCAGCCATGCCGAGAAGACCGGGAGCAAGTAAGCCATGGCGCTCGCCCGCAACCGACGTCACCAGAGGACTGTCGACTACTGGCCTGGCTTCGTCGATGCGCTGTCGACGCTGCTCATGGCCATCATGTTCCTGCTGACTGTCTTCGTCGTCGGCCAGTTCATTCTCAGCCGCGAGATTTCGGGGCGTGACGAGGTGCTCAACCGCCTCAACAGCCGTATCAACGATCTCGTCGAGCAGCTGGCGCTGGAAAAGAACGGCAAGCAGGATCTGGAGGATACTGTCGCCAATTTGCAGGCCTCCCTCTCATCGGCGGAAAGCGAACGCTCGCGCCTGCAAGCCTTGCTCTCTGCCGGTTCCGGCAACAGCCAGGCTGCAGAGGCGAAAGTCGGCACGCTCTCGCAACAGCTCGACGAGCAGAAGCAGGCGAGCGCCCGGGCGCTGAGCCAGGTCGATCTCCTCAATCAGCAGATTGCTGCTTTGCGCAGTCAGATCGCGGCGGTGGAGGCGGCGCTTCAGGCGTCCGAGTCCAAGGATCAGTCGTCGCAGGTGAAGATCGCCGATCTGGGACGACGGTTGAATGTGGCGCTGGCCCAGCGCGTTCAGGAGTTGAACCGCTATCGTTCGGATTTCTTCGGTCGGCTGCGCGAAATTCTGTCCGACCGCGACAATATCCGTATCGTCGGCGATCGTTTCGTTTTCCAATCCGAGGTGTTGTTCCCGTCCGGCGCTGCGGATCTCAATCCGGCAGGTCAAGCGGAGATGGCCAAGCTGGCTGCGGCGTTGATCGATCTTTCCAAGGAAATCCCGCCGGAGATCAATTGGGTGCTGCGTGTCGATGGTCATACCGACAATGTGCCGCTCTCGGGTAGTGGCCGCTATCAGGACAACTGGGCTTTGTCTTCGGCGCGCGCCATCGCCGTCGTCAAATTCCTGATTGCGCAGGGTGTTCCGGCCGACAGGCTGGTGGCGGCAGGCTTTGGCGAGTTCCAGCCGATCGCTCCTGGCGACACGCCGGAAGTGCGCGCCACCAACCGCCGCATCGAACTGAAGCTGACCGAGAAGTAGTCGGTCAGTATTCCGCCAATATAAGCAAGCAAGGTCGGAAGAACTGGCTGCAGGACTTTACTGCAGTTGCCGATAACGACGATGTTTCATATCCATTGCGGACAAATGAAAACGGCCGGCACGCCAAATGGCAGCCGGCCGATCTCAATGCGAAGCTTTGACGCGAAGTTTCAGGCGGTAGTGGTCGTCTGGTCTTCGGTAGTTGCGCCAGGAGCGTGAGCCTTGATGGATTCGATGGCATGAAGAGCCGATGCCTTCGCCTTGTAGCCCTCGGATCCGAACATGATTTCTCCGTTCGAGGCCCTGAAGCGGAAGCGAAACTCGCCAGCTTTGTCCTTATAGACTTCAAATTTATACATGGTTCTCGTCTCCTAGAATCGCGTCAGCGCGGGATAACACTGAAAACCTAGCTCAACTTCGAAGCTATTTCTACATGGTTGTATAAAGTGCTACTGGACTCGGTTCGCGCTACCTGGCGATGAGCATCCGTTCCTCGATGCCGGCATCGAATTGCAGGCGCGCCAGCTTGGCATAGATACCGCCATGACGGATCAGGCTCTGATGCGTGCCTTCCTCGACGATGCGGCCCTGATCGAGCACGAGAATGCGGTCTGCCTTGAGAACCGTCGCGAGGCGATGGGCAATGACGAGCGTCGTCCGTGCCTCCATCAGGCCTTCAAGCGCCTTCTGAACTAGCGTTTCGCTCTCGGCATCGAGAGCGGATGTCGCTTCGTCGAGCAGGAGGATCGGTGCATTTTTCAGGATGGCGCGGGCGATGGCGATACGCTGGCGCTGGCCGCCGGAAAGCGTCACGCCGCGTTCGCCCACCTGCGTGTCGTATTCTTGCTCCAGGCGTGAGATGAATTCATCCGCCTGTGCGGCAATCGCGGCGGCGCGTACCTCGTCCCGGGATGCGTCCGGACGGCCGAAGGCGATGTTGTCATGGATGGTGGCGGCGAAGATCGTCGTGTCCTGCGGCACGATGGCAATGCGCTCGCGCAGCGTCTCCGGCAATACATGGCTGATATCGACGCCGTCGACGGCGACGCTGCCCTGCTGCGGGTCGTAGAAGCGTAGCAGCAGCGAAAAGATGGTGCTTTTGCCTGCTCCGGATGCGCCGACGATGGCGACCGTCTCTCCCGGTTTGACCGAGAAGGAGAGGCCGTGGAGGGCCGATCTGCCAGGGCGCGACGGATAGAAGAAGTGGACGTCGGAGAATTCGACGCGCCCTTCGGGCGGCGGCAGGGGCGCCGGATTCGCCGGCACCGTTATCGGCGATACCTCAGCCAGCAGTTCGCCAAGCCGGTCGGCTGCGCCTGCGGCTTGTGACAGTTCTCCCCAGACTTCGGACAGCGAACCAAGCGAGGAGCCGGCGATGACGGAATAGAGCAGGAATTGGCCGAGCGTCCCCGCTGACATCGTGCCGGCGAGCACGTTCTGCGCGCCGACCCAGAGAACGGCGACGATGCTGCCGAAGACCATGGCAATGGCAAAGCCCGTCAGCAGGGAACGAGATTTGATCGCCGCGCGGGCTGCCTGGAACGCATTTTCAACGGCCGCACCGTAATGTGCGGAAGCGGCATTCTCGCCGTTATAGGCCTGTATGGTGCGGCTGGCGGCGATGGTTTCGTTGGCATAGGCCGATGCGTTGGCCAGCGTGTCCTGGGCGGCGCGGGACCGCTTGCGCACGGAGCGACCGAAACTGAACAGCGGCAGGACGATGACGGGGATTGCGATCAACACGATGCTCGACAGCTTCGGGCTCGTGATGATCATCATCGCCATGGCGCCGAGGCAGAGGATCAGATTGCGCAGCGCCACTGAAGCCGTTGCGCCGACGGCGGACTTGATCTGCGTCGTATCGGCCGTCAGGCGCGAGACGATCTCGCCGGACTGGTTGACGTCGAAGAAGGAGGGCGACAGCCGCGTGACATGGTCGAAGACTTCGCGGCGCATGTCGGAAACGATGCGCTCGCCGATCGTAATGACGAAGTAATAGCGCAATGCACTCGCGGCGGCCAGAATCAGAGCCATGATCATCATTGCGACGAAATAGCTGTCGATGAGGCCGCGATCGGCTTGGTCGAAGCCGTGATCGATCATGCGACGCACGGCGATCGGCAGGGTGAGGGATGTGACGGCAGCAACGACGAGGGAGACGATCGCTCCAGCCACCATGCCCCTGTACCGCTTGAGATAGGGCGCCAGTCGTCCAAGAGGTCGGATTGATCTGTTTCTTTTTTCGTCTGCCTGGCCAATTTCCGACAAGTCGTCTCCAATCCCCATATCAGCAAGGGACTTGACGTTTTCGCCCCTTGTTATCCCTGCCGCCTTCATGTATAGGCACGCCATCTTAATTGGAAGCCGTGGCCTAACCGGACTGCGGCTTCATTTATTCAATCGGTTCGGTTGCCGCAATGCCTTGCGACAAATGGACCCTGCCATGACAGGAAGAT